>Ga0233437_1003575_pt1 | contig 20133 bp, 24 predicted proteins | sample SI_122_August201_FD_182714 | JGI IMG/M metagenome (GOLD analysis project Ga0233437, IMG submission 182714) | Seawater microbial communities from Saanich Inlet, British Columbia, Canada - SI_122_August2016_200_MG | ecosystem: Environmental > Aquatic > Marine > Inlet | place: Canada: British...
ATGTGGGGGCTAATCCGCACAAGGATTTCGAGACCTTCTCCATGCTTCATCGGTCAGGCGCGACATACGCTAGTGAAAGCGGAACCTTCGCAGGCAACTGGCCAGACCAGGAAGAAGTGGTGGATATGTGGAGCCCCAACGGCGTCCGGGTCTATCCTGTCTACGCCGCGCTGAAGAACCCCTTCGATTTCCGCGATCCGGCTCATCTCCAGCGGGCCTACGACTTCATCGATAGCCATCCGCGCTACCCTGCCGTAGATAAGGAGAGCTATAAAGGGCTGGTCTCTGACGGCGACTGGGATATCATAGAGGGTGACCCCTTTGTCGGTTGGCTGAAAGACCAGAAGTTCGACGGATTAGCCAGCTTGGAGAGCCCCGGCACGGAGATCTCCGAAGAGAACCCCGTCAACTGGGGCATCTTCAGGCGCGAAGACATCAAGTCCGTCTTCAATCAGGACTTCGACCGGGCTGATCCGCGCTTCAGTATTGGCCAGCCAAATAACGCGCTACTGGACTTCATCCGGAATAACCCGGACGGCTTCACGGTCTCCGTGGACGGTCAGCACGTACCGCCATCGGGCTTCGCGCTCGCGCCAGTCAAGGGCGCGGAGATCGTGGTCCCGCGCGGCGAACTAGGCATGACCCACGTGGACGCCCTGACAGATTACATCCACCGGCTACAGGCTATCTCGCCGCAAGATGTCTACGCAGGAGGTTGGTTTAACGCAGACGACCAGATGTATTACCTGGACGCCTCTTTGGTGGTTGACGATGTAGGGTCGGCCCTATACATTGCTAACGCAGCAGATCAAATAGCAATCTTTGATCTAGGAGAATTTAATGAGATCAATACCGCAGACGGCATCGCCCAGCTCCAAGAAGCCGGTACTTACTCGCGTGAGGCCCACAATGTCGCGCGAAGATATCAAGCGAAACTTGCTGAAGAGTTTGGCCGAACAGGGGATCAGAGTAGATCCCAACAAGTAGGCGAAGGACCGCACGGCGACCTGATCGATGCGCCGAAGCTCAGCTTCTCCATCGGCCAGGGCTTTACCTTTGGTGACCAAGACGGCGATGCGTTCTTCGCGGGCGAGGCCGTGGAGGCTACGCTCTCTTCGCTGACCAACCCCAAATCCCGCGAGACCCTGGTCTATATGTCGCCCACCGAGTTTCTGGAGATGGCCGAGCAGGGCTACCGGGGGGATAGCGATACGTTGACGTTCGAGCTGCTCAAGAGCGGCAAGAAGTTCAATCGGCTTCCCCAGCTCACGTTCTCCCACGACAACGCAGGCACGGCGGCGGTAACAGACCACGATGGGCGTCACCGGGCACGTAATCTGCGCTTACTACAGAAGGTAGAGCTGATACCCGTCCTGCTGACGAGCGACGTTGGCGGCGGGGGCGGCTCCATCCGCTGGGGCGAACAACTGAACCCCGAAAGTCACGACTACATTGTGAACAGGCCCGTCACGCTGATCGGCCAGGGCAACAACGCCCGGCACCAGATGGCGATGCCGGAAAGCGTGATCTTCCCAACCGGCAAGGCGAGGTTCAGTATTGCCCCGGCAGTGTTGGTGGAGCGGGCCCAAACTGCACTGGCCAGCGGGGCGTTTGATCTCAGCGAAGAAGAGCACGCCGTCTCCGCCATCAGCATGTTGTATAATCCCGACTTCCAGAAGATGGCCCGGCAGACCGTGCCAGAGGCCGCGCGTTTTCTGATGAACCGCGCCAGACTGCCCTACGGTGAGTATACGCCGGAGAACGTCATGCGCATCGCCAGGATGATGGCTGCTGAAGCCCTCCACGCCATCCAGCAGGACGGCAACGCCGCGCACTGGTATCGTACCAAGGTCGAGAGCGCGCACAAGATTCTGGCGGCGATGTTCCCGGAGATACAAACCAACCCCTACGCCAAGTCGGCGCTGAACTTCATCATGGCGGTGACCTCCAACGGCTCTACCGTGTCGGAGAACGCCAAGAACACAGTCGCGCTGTACAAGGAGTTCCGGGACTACCTGCCCACCGGCAAGTATGGCAACCAGTATCCGTACCGTATGGCCGTACGCGGCTTCGGCGGCGAGACCAAGGCCATGGAGCACGCATTTGATCTATGGAACCGCAATGTTGAGCAATACGGCATCGCAGACTGGATGGATTTCCTCAAGCGCGACTGGCGCATTGGCGACCTCCGCGCACAAGGCTGGGACGTAGGCAGCGAACTAGCCCACACTATCATGCCAGGATCGGTCATATTCGGCTCCAAGATCGGCGGCGGGTTCTTCTCCAACCTGGAGGGCAACTTCAAGAGCCTGACCATGGACCTGTGGTTTGCGCGCATGTGGGGCCGCATGACCGGCACCTTGGTGATCGAACAGAAGCAAGAAACCAAGGACAAGCAGCGTGCGGCCTTCCGTGAAAGCCTCGTGGGCTTGCGGGCGGCGGATCTCCGGAAGCTAGGCGTGGACGTGAGCGAGATCGTAGGTCGCCGCCAGCGGATGGATAATCTACCAGAAGACCTCCTCCTGCCCCTGGCCGATAAGTTCAGACGGCTGGATCAGCGGCTAGGCCATCCCCGCATAAAGGATGATGGCATCACGCCTGTCATTGATCGTCTGGCAGATGATCAGATGCAAGGGCCCATGAACAAGCGTCAGGCCAACTTCATCGCGCAGTTCAGGAAACAAGGCATTGACCCCGCGAGCATGCCCCAGCTTGAGCGCGCCTTCATGGCCGGTAAAGTCCTGGGCAACGCGCAGGGCGCTATTCTGAAGCAGCCCAACAACGCTACCCATCGGCAGTTCATGCGCGAGGCCACGCAAGGGGCGCTGGATCTACTGGCGCACCAGGGCATCGACCTGGAGCTGGCGGACAAGCAGGCGCTGTTGTGGTATCCCGAGAAACATCTGTTCGATAAGCTGGGCACGGGGGATAAACGCTCCGCGCCCACCGACTATGACGTGGAGATGCGCGTCATAGCCAGAAAGGAAGGACTATCTGATGCCGACATCGAAAGAGCAGTACAGACCGGAGCTGACGGAGGAGGACAGGGGCGAGATGGAGCAGATGTCTACAGACGACATCGTGAAGATGGTGGGCTCCCTACTGGCGCAGCGGAAGAAGTCCTCACCCGATACAGCATTGGCCAGCCAAGATACGCGGTCAACCGACTAAACCAAGACGCCCCTGGCACACCAAGCCAGGAGGCGGAGTTCCTCCGTCAGTTCTCCGAGCGAGACAAGAATATCTGGCATACGGCTGCGCGGATCGCCAAGAAGCAGTTCCGCAAACAGCTGGCTCCGGGCGGTCTCCTTCACGAGATAGCCTTTGAATACAAGATTGAGCGAGACAACAAGTTCCGTCGAGATGACAACGTCATGGCGCTGCGACTGGCCTCTTTCCGGAAGGCCGTGAAGAAGGGCTACAAGAAGGGCGTCCATAGGCTCACCCCAGCCGAGCAAGAGCATATTGACGATATGCTCCACGGTAAGACCGAGTTGAGCGGCGACATGCCTCGCGGGGTGGCCGTGGCTGTTGCGGGCATGCGGCAAGACATCGATAACTTGTCGGGGCGCTACGCGGATATCATCGCCAAGCACGTACAAGAGCTGAGAGGAGAGGCGGCTGGGCTCAGAAACAGCGGCAACGCGCAGGCAGCGGCTCAGGCAGAAATCGCGGCGCTCAAGGCGGAGTACCTGGAGGGGGTTATTCTCGGCAACAGAGGCGAGTACGTTAACCGCTCCTACCGGGTCTTCGATGACCCCACGTGGTTCCAGCGCATCCCTCGCGACGTGCAGGAGCGGGCTTACCGCTATTTGCTGCAACAGTACGAGGGCGACCACCAAGCCACGCGCACGATGTTCAATAAGCTCACCAAGGGCGACGGCAGAGCCTACCGCTCCATGGAGAACCTCATCAAGGAGAGCGTTCTAGGTGCCCGGGATCTGACCGTATTGCGGAAGCGCAACCAGATCCCCGTTGAGATCCGGGAGCTGATGGGTGAGTACAAAGACCCGCAGCACAACTATGCCCGGACAATGTTCAAGATGACCCGGATGATCTGGAACACCAAGTTCCAACAAGACCTGAAAGATGCCCAGGCAGGGCTGGGGCCAGAAGGACGGTTCCTCCACGAGGATGGCCAGCAGCCGGGGGACGCAACAGTTCAGCTAGCCAACGAGCACTCCGACATTCTCTACGATCTGCGCGGCATGTGGGTCACGCCGGAGACACTGGAAGGTCTGCAGGACGCCGTAGGCAAGCCCCACAAAGACACACCTGCCTTCTTGCAGACGCTGATTGGCCTGAACGGCATCACCAAAGTGGGCAAGATTATCTATTCGCCCGGCACGCAAGTGCGCAACTTTGGTTCTGCCACGTTCTTCGGCGTGATGGGCGGCTCCATGCCTTCCATCGCGGATCTGAAGATGGCGGCTAAAATGATCAAGGAGCAGATACTGGAGCACGATGGCGACACCGCCGCCGCGCAACGGGATTACATCGATATCGGGCTTAGCCACGACAGCCCCAACTCCGCCCTGATCCGCGACCTGATGGAAGACGGCAGCACCATGCTGGAGAACATCGAGCGGTTCTTCGATAACCCGGATCTGAATACCAACGTCAAAGGCGGCGCGGCCAAGGCCAAGGCTATCCACCGGTTCATGACAAATATGTACCGAGGCGGCGATGATTTCTGGAAGATCGTGATCTTCGAGGCGCAGCTGCGCGACTACATGGAAGCTACCGGGCAGACCCGAGACCAAGCCAAACGCACGGTCGCCAAGCGTGTCCGCGACACCGTGCCCACCTACTCCTTGGTTGGCCAGGGCATGCGGAAGTGGGGCCGGTTCCCTCTGATGGGGCCCTTCGTGGCGTTCTCCAGTGAAGTACTCCGCACCAACTATAACAACATCAAGCTGATCCGCTCAGATCTACAAGACCCGCAGCTCCGAGGTCTGGCCCGCAAACGCATCTTGGGCACCGTTGTTGCTCACTCCTGGGCGGGCGCAGCCACGGCGCTATCAGCGATGGCAATGGGCCTGGACGATGACGAGGAAGAGGCCATCCGCAAGCTAGGCCTGGGCCCCTGGGCCAAGAACTCTGATCTGCTGTTCCTGGGCCGCAACGCGGACGGTCAGATAACCTATTTGGATCTGAGCTACATCGATCCATACAATATGTTCCACAAGGCCTTCACCGCCCTGACCAGAGGCCTGGACCCGGTGGAGGCCTTGGCACAAGCGGGCGGAGAGATGGTAGGGCCGTTTGTCAGCCTGGACATCGCCACGGGCGCGCTCTACGACGTGATCTCCAACACGAAGCGCAACAGTGGCGCGCCAATATACAACACAGATGCGCCTGTCTCAGATATCATCAAAGACAGCTTGGCCCACCTGGGCACCCAGATGGGCCCGGGCGTACTTCTGCCGGTAACCAAAATGTACAAGGCGTGGGACGGCCAGAGAGATACCTCCGGCAGAGAATACGATTTGGAGTTGGAAACCTACGGGCTGATGGGACTGAAGATCTCGACTTTCGATCCAAAGACCAGCTTGAACTTCCGGGTGTTTGACTTCAACGAGGCCCTGGGGAACTCTTCAAGATATCTGGCCAAGATCGCTGCAGACATCAACCCGGTAGACCAAGACGCTCTGTCGGATGCCTTCTCGACGGCCCGCGACATGCGGTCTGAGGCGTACAAGGATATGCTGGAGATCGTCAATGCCGCCAAGAAGTCTGGCCTGAGTGACCACGAAGTCCGACAGGTCTTGCGCTCCGCCAACGTCGCGAAGCGCTACGCCAGCGCTCTGGCGAAGGGCCAGGAAGAGCCACCCAAGTGGCGCATCGGCAAGACCTTCCTGAAGGGCGCAACCAAACGGGCCAAACTGCTGATAGACCGTGAGACGGCGGACATGATCCGGGCGCGGCGCAGAACTATTCGGGAGCAGGCTCGGGCGGCTAGATAGGCCCGCCCAACAGCCGCACCGCGTCGGAGTAGTTCTGGGACGAGATGCCGTTGTTGTAGTCCACGCGCACGAGGTTCTCCACGGCCACGGCCTCATCATCCATGGCGCACCAGCGCTCAATATAGAGCGGGGTCTTCGCCAGCCAATCACGAATGCCTATGTCTCGGTCTTTCGTTCTGCCGGGGAAATTGGTGATGTCCATGACGGGCATGGTCATGCCTTCCGCCCGGGCGATTGCTGTCATGCGGGCGTAACCCGCCGTATTCCACTGCGTGTTGAAGACGACATGCGCCCCGGTCTCTCGGCAGATGGAGTTCACTGCCGCCACGCCCAGGGGGTCGAAATTGCCGTCTGGCTTGTGGGGTTTTAGCCAGTAAGATCTAGCGGGCTTCAGAACGCCGTCGATATCTAGGAATAGGATCTTCATGATGTGTCTTTCTCTGGTATGACTGGCATCAGCGCATCCGCGATGCGCCCAGCCAGATCTTCGCCTAACGTGCCGCCGTGGGCCAACCGTGCGCCCAGGCGGGAGTTCGAGGCCAGCGCGGCGCAGGCGTCCGAGACGCCCTCAGCGTAGCCTTGCTTGTGCGCGGCGGCGATGGCCTCTGCCAGGAGCGCATCCGCGTCTTCAACATTGGCCGGTGAAGGTTCAGGGGCCTTAGCCATCTTTCGGGCCTCCACTGGATCGGTTTTCGGATAGGGGATATAGCCCTCTGGGAACGGTATTTTTGGGTTCTTCGGCAAGGGCTCTCTCCTGTCGGTTCAGATGATAGACCAGCTCCGTGATGATCCCATACGCCAGCTCGCGGTCGATCTCGAAGTTCACGAACGTGCCATCCGGCCCGGCCAGCTTGGCGTGGGCCGTGAGGGCCACGTCCTGCGCGGCCTGGAAGATGAGGGTTGGGCGAAGCGGAGGCGGCGTTGGGACCGTGACCGGGGAGGTTGCCTCCGGTGCCGGGTAGCCAGCCGGATAATCGGGGGCCTTGGTTTCGGTCATGTCTCCCACCACTCTTTCTCTTCAAACTCCAGCAGGCTCAGCAGAAGACCATCTGGCGGGATTTCTTTCTTGTTCGCATCGTGCTGAAATCGCCTCGCAAGCCGCTCAGCAATCTCCGGCGCGTAGGCGGTCAGCGCCCGCGCCAGCGTAGTCAACAGCGGTTTCTCTTCGTTGGAAACCCCTGCCCGCAGCAGAAGGATCTCCGTCCAAGCAGCACGTGTCTCCTCGAACGTCATGGTGCGGTTGTTCTTCATCTTGGTTTCCCACGCGGGTTCACTCATCTCCAGGGTTCTCCTAAGACTGGACGCTTGTTTGATTTCAAGCAGACGTTGGCGACGTTCTGCGGGGTGACCGTGTGGCCTTCCCAGGTGTGGCGGATGCCCACGGCCCAATGCTGCTCTATCGCCTTGACCGTGGCCTCCTGCCGCTTGTTGGCATGCACCCAACACTCCCGCATGTCGCGGGGGAGAGGGCCAACGGAGGCTACTATCTCGCCCAGGATGGCCACGATCAAGAAGACCTTCATGCTATCTCGCCTTCATTCTGTCGATCAGCGGCTGCGTAAAGCCGCTGAGGTCTTTGCGGGCCTTGTCCTTGCAGAGGAGATTGTAGACCTCCACCAGGGCCAGCCCATGGTCAGAGACCTCGCCCTCGCCGGGCAGGAACAGGTGTAGGTTATCTTCCACGTCGAGGACGAGGGCCACGTCCGTGTTATCCAACACGGTCTCCATCCGGCCTTCCATGACCGTGTAGGCATCCGTGTGCCCGCCGAAGAGCTTCTTGATCTCGTCGCGCATCAGCTGGTTCTCCCTTGCCCGGGCTCCTGCGCGGGGAAGGGCCGCCGGGGACCGGTCTTCTCCGTGATCACGTATTCTGGTTCCGGCTGCGCCTGACGTTTGTTTTCGTCCGGCTTGTGGTCGCCACACCAGTCCCGGCCAAACACTGCCGGAAAGCCATTCATGGTCGGGCAATGGCGACGGCAGCGGCCAAACAGATCATCCGAGCGGGTGTTCTCCGAGACCTTCTCCGCAAACCACATGCACGTTGCGCAGGGCATTCCGGAGCTGCGATGTTTCCAGGGGTCAGTCATTTTTCTCTCTTTTTGCTGTTGCGTTATTCTTTTTCGTTTGCCTTACATACAGATGTATCTTATAAGGGAGGGCAGTGTCAACCTAACCGGAACGAGAAAATGCATCCTGACGTCATTCGCAAGTTCTTAGACAAGGTATCTGTCGCGGATGGCGACTGTTGGGAACACTCAGGACAAGGGTACAGTTCCTTTGGGCATCCAATGCTGGGCCGTCACCGCTTCAACCGGGCGGCGTGGCTCATCTTTCGCGGCCCTATCCCTCCCGACACCTGGGTGCTGCACAAGTGTGACAACAAGAAGTGCGGCAACCCTTTTCATTTATTTCTAGGTAGCCCATCAGACAACACCCAAGACATGATCGCGAAGGGGCGGGCAGGGTGGCAGCAACAAGAACTATTCACTCGCGAACGATGGCAACACAGCCACACCCTTCCCTCCGGGATCAAAAGATGTGCGGTGGAGCTGTTGGAAGACCTGATGTGGGATTACGACATCGCGCCCTCGCGCGTGGGCCGCGATGTAATGGGTTCGCCAAACTTTCTGTCTGATCTCGTTCTTCCCGGTAAGACGGTGTTATCCCAGACGATTGATAAGATACACCAATATGTTTTAGCAGTGAGGGGTTTAGATCGGCTGGAGGTGGAAATATACCCCGGCGTGAAGACAATGGTTCGGAAAGGCTAGAACCGATGAAGACTGAAGCGCAGCTACAGGCGTACTTCAGGTCCGCAGCGCGGAAGACCGGTGTGCTGTGGCGGAAGATCAAGTTCGAAGGCCAGCGGGGCTGTCCCGATGTCCTCATCGCTCACGAGGGGCAGGTGGTCCTGGTTGAGCTCAAAAGTCCATCAAGAACCGGGCGTCTCAGCCCGCTACAGCGCAGACAAGTGACTAAGCTAAAACGAGCTGGAATGACGGTCCACGTAGTGGACAACAAGGAGCAAGTCGATGACATTATCTCCCAAATCACGGGCGGTGCGGTGGGCGACGATAGCGGTTGACGCTATTACCATCAGCACCCTGAGCGCCGGTACGGCCATCCTGCTGCTAATGAGCATGGGGGAGGGCGTCCGATGAAACCACTCTGCATTTACCACGCCAACTGCGCCGATGGCTTCGGTGCCGCCTGGGTTGTCCGGGCATACTTTGGCGAAGACAACGTCGAGTTCCATCCCGGCGTCTACGGCGAGGCCCCGCCCGACGTGACTGACCGTGACGTGATCATAGTGGATTTTTCATACAAAGGGCCAGTGATCGATGAGCTGGTCATGGCGGCGAACACCCTGCTGGTCCTGGACCACCACAAGAGCGCCCAGGATGGGCTGGCCGGGCTTCCAAAAGCCCGCGAAGACTGGGGCTCTCATTTCTCGTACAGCGGCGCGCCGGGATGCCCGCACGTGGGCGTACTCTTCGACATGGAGCGCAGCGGTGCCGGGATGGCTTGGGATTACTTCTTCCCAAACATTGGTCGGCCAAAGCTGATCGATCATATTGAAGACCGGGATCTGTGGCGGTTCAAGCTCCCCCACACGCGCGCCATCAGCGCGGCGCTGTTCAGCTATCCCTACGACTTCGACGTCTGGGACGAACTGATGAGATCTTCCTTCTTCGAGGAAGAGACCACTCTGGCGCGGCTTGCCAAAGACGGCGAGGCCATCGAGCGCAAGCACCACAAAGACGTGGCCGATCTGGTGGAGGCCACCAAGCGCCGGATGGTCATCGCCGGGATCTCCGTGCCCGTGGCCAACCTGCCCTATATCTATTCCAGTGATGCCGGGCATCTGATGGCCGAGGGCGAACCTTTCGCTGCCTGCTACTGGGACACGCCAGATGGCCGGGTGTTCTCCCTGCGCTCTCAAGACGACGGCGCGGACGTGTCCAGCGTTGCAGTGCAATATGGCGGTGGGGGCCACGCCCGAGCAGCTGGCTTCCGGATGCCGATTGGCTGGGAGGGCGAATAATGCGTCCCGAAACAGATCTCGCCCCGCAACAGGTCCGCGCCATCGCGCGGCTGGCCAAGTACCGTTCGACCATCCTGGTGGCCGCAACGGGCGAGGGCAAGACCGTCATCTGCCTGAGCGCCATCAAGAAGGTCATCGCCAAAGGCATATTGGATCGGGTGATTGTATCCTGCCCGGCCAGAGTTCTGAGCGAGAAGACATGGTCCAAGGAGCTGGCGCGCTGGGAGCATCTAAAAGGCCTGCTGCTGGTGGAGCTGCGCGGCGATCCGTCTCAGCGGTCTGGCGCGCTGATGCGCTATTCTGATGCCCAGGTTCTGGTGGTCAGCACCGATAACCTAGAGTGGCTGCTGAACCAGAGGCACGGCGCGGAGGGCATCATCGTGGATGAGATCTCCAAGGCCGCTGGCAAGCAGACCCGGCGCATGAACACCAAGCGCTGGGGCGGCATGCTGAAGTGGCGCATTGGGCTCACGGCCAGTCCCGTCGATCACGACTTCATGAAATTATTCTACATCGCCAAGCGGATCGACGGCGGCAAAGCTTTTGGCACCAACTTCGATGACTGGCGGCACCGGCATTTCACCTCCGACTATATGAAGCATAACTGGTTCATCCGGGAGGGCGGCGCAGAGCAGATCCTCAAGGCCGTCAAGAAACTGGTCCACCGCATTGCGGACAACAAGGCCAGCGAGCTACCCCCCGTGGTCTCCGATGAAATTCGGTTCTCACTGCCGAAATCCACACGTGAAACCTACGAGCAGATGAAGCGGGACATGGTGGTGGGCGAGGCCGAGGCGGTCAACATGGCCGTCCGGGATGGCAAGCTCCGACAAATCGCCAGCGGCTTTCTTTATTATTTTGATGAGCAGACCCAAGAGCGCAAGACCGATTGGTTCTTCGATGATCGGCCCAACGCGATGATGGGATGGGTGTCAGCGCTGGAGGGCCGCAGAGGGATCATCTTCTACGAATACATGGCCCAGCTGGACGCTATCCTGCAGCAACTCCATCCTGGCGACGTGGTCGATGACGTCAGCGAGTTCTTAGGCCCTGGCCGACAAATACTGGTGGCCCAGATCAAGTCCCTGAGCCACGGCATCGACGGGCTGCAGCATGTCTGCCACGACCTGTTATTTTATCATCCAATGTGGAGCCGGGAGAGCTACCTCCAGGCGCTGGGCAGGGTCCAAAGACGTGGCCAAAAACACCCCACCAACGTCACCTCGCTGATCTGCAACGACACTCTAGACGACGTCGCCCAGGCGCGTGTCGAGGGCCGGGCGGAGTGGATGGAACTATTAGTCGAACATCTGGAGGCGAAGTGATGACCCACCGTATCCCAGGCCTGTCGCGGACCTCTGACCCCTACACCAGCCACGACGCTGCCGTGTCGGTTGTGGGTACGCTGACGCGCCAGCATAACCAGATCCTGGAGTTCCTCCTGGCCCGGCCAGATCGTGAAGGCTTCGCACCAGAGCAGATCTCCGACGTGATCGGCTTCAGCTGCTGGCGGCGCATGAGCGAACTGGAGAAGAAGAAATACATCGTGGAGACCGGTCAGCTTCATCGCAACCGCTCCAACCGCATGGCCCGTAAGTTCCGTATTGCCCGGCCAGTGTTGGTCGAGAACAGCCCAAAAGCTAAAGACAGGGGAAAGCCCATGGCCGAAGAAGAACCACAACACAGCCCACTAGGACCATCAGCAGCCGCCATGTGGACGCGCTGCCCTGGCAGCATCCGCGCAACGAAGGCGCTACCCAACGACAGCAACATCTATGCCGCCGAGGGCACGGCTGCTCATAAGGTGGGCGACAACTGCCTGCGGAAAGGCAAGGACGCCAAGGTCTATAAAGGCCAGACGGTTGAGGTTGAAGGCTGGAGCTTCGAGGTCGATAGCGAAATGGTCCGGGGCGTCCAGATGTACGTGGACGTGGTTCGTGAGCTGGCCGAAGAAATGGGCGGCGCGACCATCCACGCAGAGAAGCGGGTCTACCTTACCAAGATCCACCCCGACGTTTGGGGCACGGCGGACGCCACGCTGATCAAGGGCAAGAAGCTCACGATGATCGATTTCAAATATGGCCGGGGCGTGGTCGCCGCCAAGGAGAACGAGCAGCTGTTGTGCTACTCGATTGGCGCGCTGCTGGAGTTCGACAAGAACAAAGAGGTCCAGGAGATCGAGATGATCATCGTCCAGCCCCGGACCTCAGAACCGGTGCGGCGTTGGACTGTGACCCGCCAATACTTAAACACTTGGGCCAAGTTCCTGCGCAAGGCCGCTCTGGCCACCGACGATCCCGACGCGCCGCGCATCCCCGGCGACAAGCAGTGCATGTGGTGCCGCTTCCGGGCCAGCTGCCCAGAGCTCCAGGCCCTGGTGCTGGAGCGCACCCTGGGTGAGTTCGAAGATGATGATGATCTTGAGCTGCCCGACGTTGGCGAGATGGAGATCTACGACATCGCGCAAGTGCTGCGCTGGACCGAGATGATCCGCTCGTACTTGAACTCCGTCGAGACCAGGGCATTGCGGATGCTGGAGCAGGGCGAGACGGTAGAAGGCCGCAAGCTGGTGGACAAGCTAGGCCGAAGGGCCTGGACCGACGCCGAGAAGGTGCGTACTTGGCTGGTCGGATGGGACTATCAGGAAGATGACTTCATGACCAAGCCGGAGCTTCTGTCTCCAGCGCAGATAGATGAAATTCTCACCCGGGAGCAGCGCGAGGAAATCGCGGAGTTCTGGGAGAGCAAGAGTTCCGGGACCAAGATGGTTTCGGAAAACGATCCCGCCCCGGCGGTTGCGGCGGGACCGGACAGCGATTTTGCTGACGACTAACCAGCCAATAAAGGGAATACCGAAAAAATGGCTACCAAGACACCAAAGGCACGACTGAGTTACGCGCGGCTGCACAAGCCGGAGAAGACCAAAGATGGCCGGGATAAATACTCCGCCATGTTGATCTTCGCACCCGGCACGGACCTGGGAGACCTGGAAGACGCAGCCTGGGACGCCGCGCTGGAACACTACGGCTCGAAGGACAAGATGCCGAGCGGCGTGAAGAAACGCAAGCTGGCAAAAGGGTCTGGCTGGCCGTTCCGGGACGGAGAAGACCAGGACGGCAAAGACGGCCACGAAGAGGGGGGCCTCTACATCAACATCTCCACCTACGGCGAACCGCCAAAAGTGGTGAAGAAGATCAAGGGCGTCCTCCACGCCGTTGCCGAAAACGAGATCAAGAGCGGTGACTATGTGAAGGTTATGGTCACGGCGAAGGGTTTCAAGGTGGACGGCAACTCAGGCGTCACTTTCTATATGGGCAATGTTTTGTTTGTCCAGACGGGTGACGCGCTGGGCGGTGGGTCTACTGATCCCAATGACGACTTCGATGACGACGACGACGTTGAGGCCGAGGATATTTCGGACGATGACGACGACGGCGACGACGAAGGTGGTGAACTGCTGGACTAAGATTTGGACCTCCTGGTCCAGCGCCCGGAGCCGGGGGCGGGTAATCCCCCGGCAACCAACTTTTAGGGAGAGAAAAGATGACCGAGTTGACCAAGATTACAAGAAACACCCCGAGTTATAAGCTGGCCGATGCCGTGGCCGCACTCCTGGCTGCGCCCGACGCAACCAACGGCGAGCTGCGCGAGGCCTCGGGCGTGGGACACAATACGCTCTACCGGGCTCGTGTTTTTCTGAGCGGCGAAATCATCCTGGCGACCAACCACGAGCGCATCCACCGAAAGGCCCTCCTGCGCGGAGCCGCCGTCGTGGATGAGCTGATCAAAGAGCGCCAAAACGGTACGGCCACTTCACCCGCGCGCTCAGTCCCCCGGCAGGTTGCTGCCGCCGACACTAACGGAGTTGGCGCAGTCGGAGAGGCTCTCGTGGAAGCCGCCAAGGCCAAGACGGAGGAGCTATCCGAGGCAGCGCACGAGAACGAGGCGGCGGAGACGGAGGAGCCCGGTCCCAGTCGTTGGGGCGTACATGGCGTTGGGACGCCCCCCGCCCCCATGGTCCTATTCCAGACCCAGAACGAAGCCATGGACTATGCTGGGCGCATGGCCGGGAAACAGGGCCGATGTTATCGGATCTGCCACATCGTGGGCGAGGCCCGGCCTCCGCAACAGCAGGCGACTGTCACGATGTTCGAGGGGGAGGGCTGAGCAGTGAGCCATAAAACCCCATCGAACCGTCGCCGGGAGGGCCGCATGGCCTTCTATCCGGATGGCGATCCCACCGTCAACTGGTACTCCAAGCACAAGAAGTGGGGCTGGGAGGCCAAGAGCCGCGACTTCCAGGAGGGTTGGCTCGAAGCCGCCGAGACCTGGAAAGCTGAGCACGGCGAACGCACTCGCGAAGACCAGCTGGTGGACGCCATCAAAAAGATGATGTTCGACAGCAGCGACGTAGTTGTCGTGGATACTGGCTTGGCAGTGTTGGAAGAATTGGGGATCGAAGCATGACCCTGATAATCAAAGTCAACGAGACCCACCGCATCCGCTCCAGCAGGCAGCAGTTCGTACTGGAGCGGCTATCGGACCCGGAGAAGATGCCGGAGCACATGAAGAAGCGGAAGGGCAACCAGCCGCCCAAGACCGAAGGCACCTGGAGGGCGCTAGGCTGCGCCAGCCGCATTCACGAGCTATGGCTGCTCTTGCTGCACAAGCAAGTCCTGGCCCTGGACATCAAGGAAGAGCTGCCATTCGAGGCGCTGCATATCCTGCAGGACGCCATGGACGCCATCGTGCTGGAGGTGAAGGCCTGCCGGAACGAGGTGCGGGCTCTGGCGGAGAAGGGAGAGGAGGTATGACCAAACCCCCCATTCTCCGAATAGATTTCGAGACCCGCTCAGTGGTGGACCTGCCGAAGACTGGCGTTCATATCTATGCCGAAGATCCCACCACCGACGTCTGGTGCATGGCCTGGGCCTTTGACGACGAGCCGGTGGAGATCTGGATCAAGGGCGAGGAGCTGCCTGAGCGCATCCGCGATCACGTTGAGAGCGGCGGGCTGGTGGGCGCGTGGAACGCAGCCTTTGAGCTGGCCATCTGGAACAAGGTTATGAGGAAGGACGTGAGATGACTGAAGAAGAACGAGAAGCCTACGCCGTCATCAAGCTGCATGTTGCTGCCCACCCCGCCATAGGGGCTCAGGCTTTTGCGGACGGCATCGCCAAAGCCGTCCGAGATGCCAACCAGCAGACAGCGGACAAGGATGTTGCTTTCCGCTGTGCCCTGGCGCTAGTCCACGAGAAGCGTCTGACTAAAGAGAATAAGGCAGAGCTGAACCGGCTTGTCGCCCAACAGATATACGCGCCCACAGCCAGTGGTTACGAGCGTATGGCCCTGGAGCAAGCCAAATGACCGCCAAATATGACTGGCCAGAGTTGAAGCCAGAGCAGATGCGCTGCACGATGATGATGTCTGGGGCCATGTCGCTGCCGCTGGGCCTGGACCAGTGCGCCCAGGCGCTCAACCTGAAGATCACCAAGGACAAGCAGGGCTACGGCCAGATGCTGCGTATGTCCCGGCCACGCAAGGTCCAGGACGACGGGACGCTGATCTGGTGGGAGGAAGAGGCCCGCAAGCAGCGGCTCTACGCCTACTGCAAGCAGGACGTCGAGGTCGAGAGGCGGCTGGCCGGTAAGCTCAAGCCGTTGCGCGAGTACGAGCAAGACCTCTGGGTGCTCGACCAGAAGATCAATGATCGGGGCGTTCCCGTGGACTTGGAAAGCGTGGATAAGCTGATCGCTTGGTCAGCCAAGGAGCGTAAGCGCCTGGACGCGCTCATGCGCGACGCAACAGAGGGCGCGGTCAAGAGCTGCTCAGACCTCGTGAACCTCCGGAAGTTCACCGGCCAGGAGAGCCTCGCCAAGGGCGTTCTCGCAGAGATCCTGCCGCGCACGGCGGGGAACATCCATACGGCCCTGACGCTACGCCAGGAGGCAGCTAAGTCTTCCACCAAGAAGCTGGACGCCTACAAGATCGGCACGGGCCTGGATGGCCGCATGAGAGGCATCCTCCAGTTCTATGGAGCAATCTCCACTGGCCGGTGGGCCGGTAGGCGGGTGCAGACGCAGAACCTGCCCCGGCCAGGGTGCAAGCAGCCGGAGATCGAGCGGCGCATCGCGAAGATGGGTTTCAATTCTCTCGCCGAGGTGGCTGATTGTCTGCGCGCGATGATAGCCGAGGAAGAGGGCTTCGAGTTGGTCTGCGCTGACTTCTCCAGCATCGAGGCCATGGTCATCGCGTGGTTCGCTGGCCAGCGAGACGCCCTGGAGGTGTTCCTGCGCGGCGAAGATATCTACAAACACACAGCAATGGGTATCTATCAGGGCGTTGACTACGTGGATATTGACGATGACCAGCGGCAGATCGGCAAGGTGGCCTGCATCGCAGAAGGTGAGCTTGTGCTGACGGACCACGGGCTGATACCTATTGAGCAAGTTCCTTGTTGCGCTAGGGTATGGGACGGCGTAGAGTGGGCGGCACATGACGGGCCAATATATAAAGGAGTTCGCGATGTCATCGAATACCAAGGCCTACGCGCGACGGCGGATCATGCCGTCTGGGACGCCAGTGGACGGGAGACCGTTCTTGACGAATGCGCCAGGGGTCAAATCTCCCTCGCGCAGACCGGAGCTGGTCGGGCTCCAATTCGGCTGGATGGTGGTCCTATCCCCGGAAGTACGACGGCTGAAAGGCAGCATGCGTCATCTGCATGTCCGGTGTGTGGGCTGCTCCGCCACCAAGTGGATCAGCATGGACAACCTGCTAAAGGGCAAGACCTCTGGGTGTCAAACCTGTTCACACCCCCGGCGCGTACCCAGGAAGCTGGACCGGAGACTGACGGCGGCAAAGCAGCGCTGCACGAACCCAGCCTCACAAGAATGGGAGAACTACGGGGGCCGGGGGATCGAGTTCCGGTTCTTCTCAGTTCTGGAGGCCGGGCTGTGGATCATGAACAATCTGGGTTGGTTCCCGGATCTGGAAATAGATCGGATCGACAACAACGGCCACTACGAAGCGGGCAATCTGCGCTGGGCAACACGCCAAATAAATCTCCGCAACAAACGCAACAGCAAACTCCCCGAGGATTGGCTGTTCCGCCAAGAGGAATGGCCCTACGCAAGGAATACCGTCCGGCGGAAGCTGCGGTCGGGTTTCTCCAGAGAAGAGATCATCGCTCAGGCGGAACTGGCCGTGAAAGAAAAACGGAAGGCGTGGGAGGTGATCGAAGACAGGCTCGCGTCTATGACCTGCTGAACTGCGGGCCGCGCAACCGGTTCACTGTGTCCGGGGTATTAGTCTCAAATTGCTTGGCCCTGGGCTTCCAGGGCGCGGTGGGGGCGTTTAACTCCATGGGCGCAAACCACGGGGTCTACCTGCCGGTGGAGATGGTTGAGGGCATCGTAGAGAAGTGGCGCAACAGCAACGACAAGATCGTGGATTGGTGGTACGACCTTGAGCGCGCCGCCATGAAGGCCATCCGCACAGGGCGTGAGACCAACGTTGGCCAGACAGTGTTTGAGTACAAGCACGGCCACCTGTGGATCACGCTGCCGTCCAAGCGTAAACTTTGTCTGCCACGGGCCAAGATCCAGACTATCGAGAAGCCCTGGGGGCCAGGAGAAGCCATCACCTATATGGGTCTCACCACGACCACGCACCAAGTGCGGCGGCTCTCCACCTACGGCGGCAAGCTGGCAGAGAACATCGTCCAGGCAACCGCCAGGGATATCCTCGCAGCGGCCATGGTCCGTGTCGAAGACGCAGGCTATCCCGTGGTCATGCATATCCATGATGAGCTCGTCGCCACGATGCCTGATCACGGCTCTCTCGAAGACTTCGAGAACTTGATGACTGTCGTGCCGACGTGGGCTGATGGCATTCCCCTGGCCGCGCACGGCTGGGCTGGCCGCAGATACAGGAAGGATTAGATCATGGATATTACCAAGAAAGTGTTCAAGAAAGAGCCTACAGGCGACGGCGACGACCACGTCCTGCGCATACCAATGTGCGATATGGAAGATGATCCTGAGATCATGCGCATACTCACCGACAGTGGGTACGCAGTGGACCACGACATCAGCTCAGACACCTATATCGCACGGCCCAGGCCGGGGGAGCGGGACCAGCGCAGGAGCTTGGAGGGAATAATCCAGACGCGCAAGGAAAAGCGGCATCAGCAGTACGCGGATGCGTCAGCGCAACAGAGACACGCTCTCCAGGTGCAAATGGAGAACGAGACCGCTCTCGTGCGGGAGCGGATGCGCCAGAACGTGGACCGCAATCTGTTCAGCGGAATGGCGCAGGGCATCTGGGCTGCTCCTACAACTAATGCCGCGCTCACATCGGACATGGTCGCCCAAGCCGCCAAGGCGATGCGGGCGCAGCGGACCGCCATCCCCCCGACTTATATCCCGACGACGACGCAGGAGACTTTTTTTCCAAGGCCGGGCGGCTTCACTGCTGTTGAAGAAGCCTCCACTAACCTGATCCGCAACAGCTTGGCCACCGTGGCCACCGACTGGGTGCTGCCTGTGGGCGAGGCTGGAGAAAACAAGCAGACGCAGATGAAGCGCGCAGACGAATGGTACGGCCAGCTTGAAGTGGCCTTGGACGAGCTAAGAGACCTGGGAGCAATGGGCTACCAGGAGAAAGACGAGGGAGAGGACAGATGAGTAAGGAATATGCCCGGCCAGAGTTGAGAGAACGAGTTACCTGCGGACGGTGCGGGGTTAGCTTCAAGGTTGGCCCGCCGCCGCAGCAACCAGAGAAGGGCACGACTGTTTGTGCCGAGCCCCACTGCGCCGTGCCGTTCTGGCACCGTATTGGTAGAGACGAGAACGGCGGCAAAGTGACCTACGTGGGCGTTTACGCCATCGACGTGGCCGCGCATGGCGGGGCCTGGACGGAGGACGGGGCATGACGCAACGGATAATGGCTACCAAGGCCGACGTGTTGCGCCTACAGGCGGAGGGCCACGTCATGCCGCCCGCCATGTGGCGCAGCGCCATGGGCCTCGCCGGGCGGTTCATCCCACGCACGTTGATGAGCTTCCGGCGAGAGATCATGCCCACCAGTAGCGATGGCGCGGTGAGGACGAGATTGTCCAACCTGCGGCGTGACCTGAAAGGCACGGGCTTTACAGTTGATCTCATCCAAGGCTATCGTCTGGTCCGCGTGGAAGAGGGAGAGGAAAGATAGTGCCGCTGACAGCTGATGAGCAGGAAGAGCTTGAAATCTGGTCGGGCATACTTGAGAGCGCGACGTCCACGTTGTTCGATAGGCGTGGGATCAGCGTGGAGCAGACGGATGATAGCGAGATGCCGCCAGAGGGCGCTTTGTATTACAACTGGAAATACAACAACAAGGAAGGGTTCCTCCGTGAAGAAACACCGGCCTTGGCTGTTGGGCACTTCCTGGACACGCTCACGCGCCAGATAGCCGCCAAGCCAGGGTTCGATATAGCTTCAGATCGGCGGCCAATGGAGGAAGGCTCTGTTGCCTACATCTTTTCCCCGCCAGAGCTACTGTCCGGGAGGGAGCCCGCCTCCCTGCTGGACGAAGGCTCGCCGGGGGAGCGGAACGGCTTCTGGGTGACGGCGCAATATATGTTCGCGCCACCGGTGGATGAGGGAGATAAGGAAGACAAATGAATAAACCAACCAAGAAGTTTCTATACGCGCAGGCCCTGGCCAAGAAGGGCTTCCGGATTTTCCCATTGGAGGTCAACGGCAAGAAGCCGCTGCACGAGGGCTGGCAGCAGGAAGCTGCAGCTGATGCTTCTCCGTGGGCGCGGGGCGAAGACTATAATATCGGTGTCGCCACCGGCCAGGGGATCGTGGTCATCGACGTTGATATGAAGAACGGCGTCGATGGCGAGGCGAACTGGAAATGGTTCTGCGAAAAGATGAACATACCCGAGAGCCCCGTCCAGGTCGCGACGGCCAGCCCTGTGCCGGGGAGGCATATAAAGTACACGGTCCCGCTGGACGCAAAGATACCAAACTCTGTTGGTAAGATTGCAGCGGGCGTGGATGTGAGGGGTGAGGGCGGATACGTTGTGGGGGTTGGGTCCGTCATCGACGGGCGCGAATATACCAAGATTGGGAC
>Ga0233437_1003580_pt1 | contig 20116 bp, 20 predicted proteins | sample SI_122_August201_FD_182714 | JGI IMG/M metagenome (GOLD analysis project Ga0233437, IMG submission 182714) | Seawater microbial communities from Saanich Inlet, British Columbia, Canada - SI_122_August2016_200_MG | ecosystem: Environmental > Aquatic > Marine > Inlet | place: Canada: British...
ATGAGGCATTTGCGGTGCACCGCCCATGCCTCTTCCAGGGATACTCCTCGTATTGCATCCTTTGTCGTAGCAGGCGACGTACCGGATACCCCGGTTGCGCCCTTCCCTGCAGTTGCCATTTTCTGAGAAGATTTGCGACGAGTTTCCATTGTTCCTCCTGATGTGGTTGAACAGAAACGAGGAATCAAGATTCACTGCCGGCTCAGATCCACCGATCCACCTGACGAATCACTGATCCAATTACCTGATCCACTGTAGAACCCGTCTGGTCAATCTTTTGTTAGACCATCGTTTTTTTGCGCTCATGCAATTTGGCCACGTGAGAATCGTGCTTCAATAGACTTTCCGCCGGAATTGAGAACGCACTGTGAAGCCCCTCGATCATCCTCAGCGTCAGTGGACGCTTGCGGCTCAAAATCTCATACACCCGATTCTTGCGACCAATCACCGGAACAAGATCATCTACCGTTAGACCCTGCTGTTCCATACGAAACTTAATGGCCTCAACTGGATCAGGAAAATCAATGGGATAGTGAACGCGTTCATAGGCTTCCACTAACGTCACCAACACGTTCAAGCGATCCCCTTCCGGTGTATCGGCTTCCGCCGACATCAAAGACTCAATTTCTTTGAGTGTGACCTTGTAATCAGCTTTAGATTTGATGGGATGGATTTCCATAGAACGCCTCAGATGTTTTGAGCATCAATCTTGTCATACTGCTCGTGTGTACCGAAAAAGCGTATGTATACAACTCGATATGGGTAATTGATCCACACCACAAGGCGATATTTGTTGCCTGCGATGTTGAAGACCACACGGCCATCTTTGAGAATGCTGGCACTTGCAAACCACACCTTGACGTCGAACGACATCGAGCCATCTGGTTGCTGCTTCCGAACTCGCACCCCTCCCGAGAGCGCATCATGATTCAGGGCATAAACCCACTGCCTTCGTCGGAATGCAGATATACATGCGCTCTGCACCCACATAGATATGGCAGCATACGCCCACCTGATTCGAGTCGCGAGTACCCCTGCATCCCCATGTGACAGGAGATGAAGCCCTTCAGGCCTTCCTGCCCTGAATGGCCAGTACCTGCACCTTGAGTGTCACTCCGTGTTGCGCGGCCGCCTCTGGCAGGCTACCCCATTCAGCTGGCATCGAGATCTCTGAACACCGATCCACGGAGACCACATCGAAGCCGGCCGCTGTCATCAAGTCGGCGTGTTCCTTCTTAGGGAACCCGAACTGCCGCTTCAGATTCTGCGGCAGTCTGGCGGCAGTCTCTGGTACCACCGGATACTCAAACAGGTACATTGCGCCGCCACGCTTGAGCACTCTGTATGCTTCGCGGAGGGCGGCCCCCGTCCGTCTGATCTCTGTGAACACCCCGTTGGAACTGATGATGTCAATGCTCCCCGTTCCAAGAGGCATCTCGGACGCATCAAAGCAAGCGAAGGAGAGATTCGGAGCGAACTGGGACTGCTTCTGATGCGCGCGCCACGCCTTCAGCACGTTGTGTCCAAGCTCATTGGCCAGGATTACGGCCTCTGGATTGTGGAGGAGAGCAAAAGGCATATTGCCGCCATCCGGTCCTGTGGCCAACTCCAGAATGAGGCCGCCTGAGGCCGCCATCTGTCTGCAGTAGTCAGCACGAACCGGCGGGTACGCCCACGAGTAGAGCTCCCCATTCCGGTACTGCTCCATCTTGCGGCCTATCCACTCCTCTGTGACGTCCCATTTGTCGATCTCGCTTTGCGGCCACGTCTGGTCTTCCGGCGGCACGAACACAGGAATGCCGTCCTCGACTGGGTAGCATCTCTCCCCCTCCTGGTCCGCGAGCTGCCCGTCGCTCCAACGAGGGCCCTCGAATGTGCCATGATACATGACCGAGAGGTCAGTCCCGGGGACAGTGAAATGCGGCTGAACCACTTGGTGCATTAGTATCCTCCCGTTTCCCCACCAGTAGACTGCAATGACTTGCAGCGTGTGTTCTTCTGTCGCTCAATGTTCGCATAAGCGGCAGCATTCATGCTGTCTGCTTCATGCGTCTGTTATGCGTGGATGGCTTAACTTCGATGGCAATTTCCAATTTACTCTGGAGTATAGAGAGGATACCTGTGAGATTGTCCATCGTTGGATTACCCTTCGGGGATAGCATACGATGGATACTCTTGCTGGGTTTGTTCAATTCTTTTGCCAAAAATTCAAAGCCAATGGTCGAATTCACCAGTTCACGAAGAATGAGACGCGCGGTTTGAGGTTCACCTGCTAAGAAAGATGAAACCGCTTCATTCATCAGAGATGCCGCAAAGTGGGGATCTCTTTCAGCTCGATCCTTTATGGTCTCTTTATAGTCGCGCGAAAGTGCCATGTGCTATCTCCTCGATTTATACTCTTTCAGCAATTCCCTGGCTTCGAGGATATCTTTCTGTTGTCTCTTCTTGGTTCCTCCTCCGAAAAGCACAATCAGATCATCTCCATCTTGCGTAAGATAAATTCGATATCCCGGCCCCCGATCGATTCTGTATTCTCCGAGGCCTGAAAACCATTTGATATTCGAAGTATTTCCCAATTCCATTCGCACTAATGCAACAGAAACTTTGGCAGCTGCTTGGTGATTCAGTTTATTGAACCACTTCTTGAAGGGAATGGACCCATCTTTCTGGATGTATTCTCGAACTCTCATATGATATATGGTAACCTATATGTTACCAATGTCAAGGAAAACTCTAGAAAAAAGATTTCTCATAGAGGAAGGGCAGGATGCCTGAAGACGCCTCCCAGATCTGGTTCGCGGTGCCATCGGATGTACTCAACAGAGACTGAAGGCGTACCGGCAAGTGGTGTTCTGATAGCTTCGCCGTGGAAACTGCGTATTCGACCGATAGTCTCATCGGTGCCTGTGAGATCGGCTGATACCAGAATCCTGCGATCATCAGTAAGAGTCCAGGCTCCTGCATCGAAGAGTTTGTGAAGAGTAGGCTGGACTGCCAGTCCGTTGTCCACGGTATCGGGACCGCCGTAGGCGTGCCACTGCACATGAACTGCCTCGCAACCGAGATAATGGCCGCCGAGAGCAGCTCTAAAACCGGTTATGGCACAGCGATGTTCATATGCCATCAGCACGATTTGGCGGAATTTTGGGTCACGTCGCCTTGTGCTATAAGGCACTGATGGGCGCTCCGCCACTATTCCCGGTTCGGGAAGTTCAAGTCCGATGGTGTCGAGAATGTCTCCGTGGATGGATTCAGGGAAATGGCTATCCAGCATTATTTCGATCGTCGCCCGGACCAAGTCCGGATTTGCCAGGAGTGCCTCTGTAAAATCTGGCGCGAGATGCCCGGAGGAGGATCGTAGCGCAGCCATCTGTGGGAAACCGCCTACCTGCCGTGGAAATCTCTCAGAATCCGGAATCTCCCAGAGTTCATCACTACGTAGATGCCAGTAGGGGAGTTCGGGTTGGTGGCGACTTTTTACTGCTGGTGCGTAATTGACGAGAAGAGGGTTCAGTAATGATTCCACTTCGACGAACGGGAGTTCTTTTTTGCCTTTGAAAAGTTTACGACTCTGAGGCCGCGCTCGAGGAGGATACTAGCGCTCCATTCGATGCCGCAGCACATAAATGCGAAAGAGCGCTGGTTTGGAGCCGGTTCTGCCAGCTTCCAGATTCCCATGGGCAATGCCCACTGCAGCTCCCACACATACTGGTGAAATACCTCCATGTCCAAGTCTGCTGTGGGGGACTCAACATCCGCCACAGGGCCATCGAACTCGACCACAAGCACGTCTTCCAACTCCACGCTCAGATCAGAAAACAGCCACGACTTCTGGTAGAGCTCGGATGACCTGAGCAGCGGATTGTCATCGAGCCGATTCAGAAATCTTTCGACAGTTTCACGAGTGCGCTCATTCTGCCGATACCACAAATCACCATGATCGTCGAGCCGGAATGGTCCACTGAACCACCCAAGCTCCCAATACTGCCCGCCGTCGATCACAGTTCTCCTTGGTATCCAGGCAGTGGTGTCAACACTGGGCGGTCCGTACCCGTGGCTGTGTGAAGCGTATATCCAGATGTTGCCATCTTCGATGGGTAGAAATGGACCTTCGTCGAAGCTTGGGAACTCGATGGACTCTAGCTCGGGGATGTTCAACTCAGCCGTGATCTCATCATCTGCCGGGGCGAGCGCGGGGAGCAACGCTAGGAAGCCTGGGATGCATGCAAGGAAAACGACGACGCACGTGGTGTGGGCTCTATCAACTGAATAATGGAGTAGCATCGGTTCCCGATCTCTATCCGCCTAACCGGCTTGCAGCTAAGCGGCCACGCTTTTCACCGATCCGCTTCAGCCGCTTGTTAGGTATCACCTTCACCGTTGTTATCCCTTGATCTACTACTCATCGCTGCGCCGACCGCCGCGCCCAATGCAACGCCGAGTGCAACACCGATTCCCACATCCCCAAATGCTGCGCCGAAAGCAGCACCAAGAGCGATGCCAATCCCGACCCACTTTCCAACAGTAGTCTTGTCCGACGAATTTTCGCTCAATTTGCTTGGTGCTCCTTTTGTGTACGCCTAACGCTGCGTTGAGCAGCAATCAGCGAAGCTGATTGTCGCGCTCAAACGCGATGTTAGAAGCTCTTCTAGATGTCATCGATTACAAGATCAACAATATCATAGTAACCAGGGGCCAGTTTTCTTCTAGCTACTATATCGATGACCTTTGCGAGTCCGGAAGCGTATGCCGATTTACCAAGAACTCGCGTTTCCAGCCGTATCTCAACTTCTGGATTTCTAATCACTATCTCATGATACGCATGACGATCCAAAGATGAAGACGGAATTCCAAGAACCTCGTTTTGTACCTTCAGATCCCTTTCTGATCGAATCTCGGTCTCAGGGATGCTTAGCGACTTTGCAAGATAGATAGCAGTGCCAGGTTTGGTGCTTTTCGATGCTTGATGGGATTCAGCAATCTTGATGTCTTGGCCCCGGAAATATCTCGAAGAATGTTTGACCATTGCCATAAAGTAAAGCATTTGCACGTTCACATTTGGACAGATGACTACTGGGAATTTGGTCGTGGCTGGAAACTGCGAGTCTCCCGTGGACAGGTCGAGCAATATGGACCCGGTCGCTGAGCAGAATCCGATAACATCGTTCAACTCACGCCCAGAACCGGCATGAATTACTATGTATCGATCACCCTCTTGGAAGTCCCGCTCGTCCCACCGGACTACGCGAGAAATCGTTGGGCTGCCTAGCCCATGCAAAAGTTCCTCCGCTAGCTTTCCACGGCCAACGATTAGAATTGCAAACTTTTCCAATATGACCTTTCCTTTCTTTGCGCCCGCAGGGTCCTTCTAACGCAACAATGACCAGCGGGCGGATTCACCGTTGATGTAGTTCTGTTGGGCAAGGCCGGCGAATCATCGGCAAGAATTCTGAACCAGCGACAGAACTCGTCTGGCCCATTGCATTGTTATGCAACCCATCCAATTGCCCCAGGTCAGCATCACATACGGCATCACATCGCTGAGCGGAGTAGATCACTTATCTCATCGGGCTTTTTCAAGAAACGCTTCATGTAGTCCGAATATCTCTCGCAACCATCAACCTGGTCCTCCGTCGTGATAGCTCCACCACCGCTCCTGATTCACTGATTAGTGCCGTCTGCTCAATTCCTTGGTTAGAAAGCCCACCTGATTCACGCTACAGATACGGATAAATCAAGTTCTTCCAGTTTAAGCATATCTTGGAGAGCTAATTGAACCCAGAAGGCGATCGGCTCTCCCAGTTTTTGTGCAATCCGGGCCGCACGGGCAGGAGAGGGGATCTTCCTCTCTTTTTCTATATCACAAAGGCTTTGAGCGGAAATACCCAAAATTTGAGCAAACTCCCTTTGACTCTGCTGTTCACCGAGTCGGTAGCTTGATAGAGCGTTGCCAAACGTCAAGTCCCCAAAATCTTTAGCCAACTCCGATGTTCCATATACATGCTTAGTAGTCATGTTTATTTACCTCCTCAACTTGGATCAGTTTGACATGGTCGTCATCAACTTCGCTATAAAACAGCCTGTAATGTCTTGACAGCCTCACCGACCGTTGCCCTTGCCTGGATCCTGATAGTGGCTCATCATGATACCCCGGAATTTTTCTGACTTCGGCAACCCCCACGGCCTCAACCTGCAAGGCCCATCTTTGCAAATTCCTGACGATGTGAACAGGAAGGCGCTTCAGGTGTTTGCGCACTCTGTCTAATATGACTTTTTCCATAGTATTTATAATACGTCGATTAGACGTATTCAGCAAGCGAAAATGGGATCCTAAGCTACTGAGTCAACCCTCGAGGAGGGTTAGCTGTCCGAAGCCCGCTTGATTTGTAAAGGTGCTGGAAAAAGGCGATTAGTTTTTTTGATGCAAGCAGTCCGACTTTTCAAGCTTTGAAAAATCCCTGCCCCCCTGGTATGGTAGTGATAATCCCCCTACTCGGGGGTTAAAATGGAAACTGAGGACTATAAAATCAAGGGCGGATCTGAGATTATCTTACACTGTCCGATAGATCAAGTTTTGGCAAGTACAACAAAATAACCCCCCCCAATAACCTGCGCTTAAGCCCCAATTCAACGCACTTCAACATTCCACCGCACCTTATAAAAATGTTCACCCGAAAAATGGAGAGCGTGTTCGGGGTGCAAAAAATGAACTCGCTCTGACCACCAGTGTCCTCCTTCTCCCTGAACATAGACTAATTGCCCTGTCGATGGGTTGACAGACAAACTTTTCACTCCTCTTTCGTCTGCGAGATCCGGGTGGAGTTTGAAGTCCCGTTTGTCGCGGTCAAAAAGCCAGCAGTGTCGGCCTGTAGTTACCGAAAGCAGACTGGTTCCAGGAATGGGATACAGATCGTGCCCGCCCCCTTCCGGAAGCTCAATAATCGCTTTTCGCGCGAGTGAGGGTTTTTCCGTATCCCAGGCCTCCAACTCAAACACCTCGATCTCCCGAGTCGCCAGCGCCCACAAAAGCTGTCTTTCCTCATCCCAGACAACCCCATGCCCCCACGTCAGTTCGTAGCTACAGAGTTCTTTTTCCGGTTCGTCGAGATCGAATACGATCAGGCGATCTCCTTTTGCATCATCCTTGTGAGAAGCGGCAACCGCCACTCGATTGCCCGGTAGTATCTCTGCAGAATGCGCATTGGGAACCGTTGCATAAAAACTCACGACACCGGTCTCTCGATCGACCACCGCCACCCCATCCCCGGAAGAGGTGATAAGGAGCTTCTTGCCGCCGGCAAAAGGTTTGCACTCATCCGTGGAATTGAACTTGGATCTCATATGCTCGGGCAATTCGCTTCGATCTTCGGCTCTCCAGCTCCAGGTCTTCTTGGGCACACCGTCCTGCTGCTGAGCCATATCCAGGATGAAGACTTCATCCCAGCCGCAGAGAATGAGTTCGGTCACTTGAGTTCCATCAGATGACATAGCATCTCCTTTCGACTACGGTTCTGCATAGACGGGATTTCCCCAGAACGTGAAAATCAAAGCTATACTGCAGAACATCAGTGACGCTTTCACGTCGATTCCTCAAACCCCCGGATTCCAGGCGGTCTGCCCGGTGCACATGATCCCGGGCATCAGCGTCTCTATGGGAAAATCGTACCAGGCGCTGGTCACCACCCCCATACAGCCCGACTCCGCCATCCGCCGCGACCAGGCGGCGATATTGTCCATGTACCGGGGAAAATCGGGCAACCCGTTCCACAGCGAATAGTTGCTGCCTCCCGCCCCGCAGCCGATGACGCGAAATCCGCGATCCCGATAGTACTCCAGATATGGAAAAGCGCGCACTCGCTTGGGGAATCCCTCCCCCAGATACGGCCCGAAGCGATCCAGAAATTCTGCCGAAAAATCGGTCTCGAAATCTATCGGCGCGGTAAAGCGGTCGATCATCCGCCGCTCTACCTCGTCCAGTTCCCCGGCCCACTCCTCTTTCCAGCGCCGGTCGACCACCACCCCGCATCCCTCCGGCCGCGCCACGAATACCGCGCTCTCCACCTGCGTGGTCCAGTATTCCCAGTACATGATCACCAACTCCCGGGGCAGCTCGTCCAGAATCTCCGGGTAGTGACAGATCATGTCATCCCAGACGATCGGCGTCAGTCCCCGGTCCACCACGTGCTGAATCGCCCGTTGAACGAACTCCAGATACAGCCCTCCTTTCCCCTTCTCCCGCGCAAACTCGGCGCAGCGCGGACACTCTCCCAGCCGCCGCGTCTCATCCCCGCCCAGATGGACCATCTTCAAACCGGGATGCGTCTCGATCACGTCGTCCACCAATTCGCAAAACAGATCGAACGACCCCTCGTTTAGCGGGCACCACTGATCCTGCTTCTCTTCCTCTTCACGAAGATGGGCGTACTCATCATGCCTCAACACGTGCTCGACGTGCCCCAGACACTGCTGCAGCGGAATCACCTGTATACCCAGCTCGCGGGAACGGCTGACCAGCGCACCCACCTGCTCCCGTTTCAGGGCATCGACCGACGAAATTCGCGCGTGCTGCCGATACGGAAACCGCTCTGCATACTCGATCAGCACCGTGTTCAAATTCCAGCGCCGCATCCCCTCCAGCACTTCCAGACTCTGCTCGCAATCCATGTGCCGCAGGCCACCGAAGTTGACGTGAAAGCCGCGCATCCCCATGGCCGGCTCATCTCGAATGACCCCCAGCGGCAAACGCCCGGCCACGCATAGTTGCTCCAGCCGGTCCAGCCCGTATCCGAATCCCGCCTCGCCGCTGGCTTTCAAGCTGACCCCAGCGGCGGCGATCGTCAGCTCGTACCCTTCGGCTGGCTGCTCTTCATCACCGACTATCTGCACCGGTATCTTTCCAGCATTTCCCTCACACATTCGCCCGAGGCGCTCCTGCACGGCAACGGGCACTCCACTCCCGGCTGACCCCGGCGTGAGTCGGGCGAAATTGATTTTCTCCTCTTCCAGCTCCACGATCCGGGGAGAAGGTAGCAGATTGGAATAATTCATCATCCGGCTCCTATTGAACTCTGCATTCCCAATGGAACGGTTCTCTGCCAGGCATAGCATGGTATCTGCCTTTGCAGCGTGACGCTCAACGGCTGCGCCGTTGGCGGCCTTCGGCACCCTTTAGCTTCCTTGGGTTCAATATGACATTTGCACAGACCCTTTCAACAATCCATTACTCTCTCCAGCCGCGCGATGGCGATCCCCTGCTCCCCAGCTACCGAGTAGAGCAGATACAGCTGTCCATCCTCCTCGTAGATTCCCGGATCCCGCAATTGCCTGACCGCCCCCTTCGCCGCCCCGTAGCGCGACGGCTCCAACGGCAACTCTCCCCCCTCCCATGCCAGTTCAGGCTCCAGAATAACCTCCGGTGTCGACGGTTCCCAATCCGGCCACTTCGCCTTCAAATCGATCGTCGACAGCAGAATCCGCTCCGGCTCATCCCCGGCCAGCGAATAGAACAAATACAGCAGATCCCCATCGACCCAGGTCGCCGCGTGGCGAAAACCCGACAGGAAATGCGGTCCTTCCTCAAAGCCCGTCAACCCATCCTGCGAACGGTAAGCCAGGCCGTCCACGTTGGTGTCCTTTGCCACCCCGTAGTGCCATCCCCCGTGCTGGAACATCCGCATGTAGAACAGACCCAGCACTTCATCCCACACGTCGAAATTCAGCCCATCCCCCGACAGCGCCACAAACGACATCTGCCCCATCTCCGGCATCGGCTGATGGAAATACATGCGAATCCGTTTCAGCTCGTCGTCCACGTGCACGTCCGGGCTGGCGATGTGCCCCCGTCCGGGACCGTCCTCCACGTTCAGCACCCCCGGACCATGTATCCTCCACGGCCCCTCCAGTCGATCGGCACATGCCAGGCGTATATATTTCCCCCCGTGGTGGGCGAAATACAGATAGTACCGCCCCAGCGGCTTCTCCAGCCACTCCGGCGCACGGATCAGCGACGGTCCGTTGATGTTGTTCCCCAGTTCTCCCTCCAGACCGGGCATGTCCGGATAGATGATCGGATTCTCTTCGAAGCGCTCCACGCGAAAGGTCTGTGATGATTTCGGCTGCATATCTCTTACCCTTTCCGCATCACTGCAGTTTACCCATCTCCCGATTCACCTCCGCAAACTTCTCCCAGTGCGCGTCGCTCATCGACCCCGAAGCGAACAGCGATACCCCTTTCGCCCCCCCTTCGATCGATGCCCAAACCGCCTCCGGCAGTTCCTCCGGTGTCAGCGCCGACACGAACAGGCCGCTGTACAGAGGCACGCTCTCCGGCAGTGATGCCACCCCCTTTTCGCATTCCGTTTTGACCCAGGCGATATCCTCTTCGTAAAAACTGTGGTAGAGCATCGGCAGTACCCCATCCAAATCCCAGACCGACCACTGCTGGCGCACGTGATGCCAGTTGGGAAAGACCGCCGCCGTCACCTGTTTCCCCGCCGCCCGAATGATCGGCGACAGCATCTCCTTCACCAAATAACTGATCCGGTCGCAGCGGAACTGACGCCACTCGTCACTGGCGCTGGGGTCTCCCAAATCCAGCGGATCCACTCCGGCCTGTTCCTTGAACATTCCCCGACAGACATCGCAATAACAGTAGTCGTATTCCCGATACTCCCTGTCCTGGACGATATTGTACTTCGGCTGCAGCGAGGAAGCCAGAATCACGTCCGGCAGGCGGATGTAATCCAGGTGCACGCTGGTCAATCCCTCGTATGCCGCCAGCTCCCGCACCCGCCGCTGCAAAAACTCGTGCACCTCCGGTCGCGACGGGCACATGAACTTGTAATACCCCACATACGCCGGCTTGTCCGACGTCGATTCCCCCTTGCCGTTGACCGCGTACCACTCCGGATGCTGCTCCACTATCTCCGGCATCGTGCAGGTCATGCTGTGCATCCAGGCGTGCACCTCCAACCCCGCCTCCACGGCGAGCGGCAAAATCTGCTCCAACCACTTACCCTGGACCGGCAGATGGTCGCTACCGTACGCGGCGTGGTGATGACTGCATATCTCCGGCAGAATCGCGTCGATTCCCGCCTCCTTCATCCGCGCAAACTGCCGCTTCCACCCGTCGTCCTCCACCTCCAGCTTGGTCCCCATCCAGGTCCAGTGCTTCAGGTCTTCAGCCATTTATTTATCTCTCCTCTCCTCTATTCAATCCTCAGGATACGGACGCCGTAGTCCGCTTCGCGCCTACCGGGCGTATCGATAAACCCGGTATGCGGATCTCTCGACGATGTCGTAAAATAAAAAAGAACCTCCCCGCATAAATCACCGTTTATCGACCCGGAAAGCATTGGAAGAACATCCTATCCCCCCATGAGAGGATTGCCGCCTTCCCATCTCCAGGAGAAAACAGCTCGCAGTGCTCGGTGTAACTTTGCGTCGCCTTCCCGGGCTTCCCCGAACTCCGATGGGTAAACTCCCACTCGTGCGCGGGAATGAAAATCGCCCGCCCGATCCAGGTCTGCCCCGATCTGCATCATATCCGCAGAGCGTTTCCCCTCGGAAAAAGCACTCCGACTGGACAATGCCATCCCCAAAAAAACCATACAGGTCAGCAGTCCCAGCTGTGGCAGCATGGTTTTCCCACATTCCACCATCTCCAATAATTCCACCAATCTCTCCTTTCCTCCCGTTGCTCTATTTAAGCCTGAATCTTCACTCAGTTTTCTTCACTCCGTATCTGCGTATAGACCGTCAACCCCTGCAGATCCACCTTCTTCCCCGGCAGCACGATACTCGCCAGATACCCCACCAGCATGCAGGAGAGAATCGACGCCACCCCGTAGAGCATGAAGTGGACCGGCGTGTACGCCTTTATCAGAACAGTAATGACCACGCTGGCTGTAGCCCCGATGAGCGCCCCCAGCGCGTGGGTGCGCCGGGTGAGCATCCCCAGCGCGTACACCCCTGCGAAGCCCCCCCCCAGCAGCGCTGCCAGCTGCATCCACATGTCGTAGAGCGACTTGATCTCGAACGAGGCCATGAACAGCGCCATACCCGTGCCCAGCACTCCGACGACACCGGTGATCCACCGTGCCAGCACCAGACGCGTATTATCGGCAACCTCCGGCTTGAAACGCCCGTAGAAGTCGGTCACGATCACCGTCGAAACGCTGTTCATACTCGAATCGAGCGACGACATCGAAGCGGCGAACAGCCCGGCGATGACCAGACCGGTGAGCCCTATCGGCAAACTCTGCACGATGAAGAGCGGCAGCACGTGGATATTCTCCATCGTCGGACTCAGGCTCTCGGGATTGGCGCGAAAGTGGGCGAACAGTCCGCTGCCCAGCAAATGAAAGAGAATCGTCCCCGGGACGACGATCGCCGCCAGCAGAATGGCCGCATTGCGCGCCTCCTTCGGGCTGGGCGTGGCCAGCACTCGCTGGACCATCACCTGATCGTTGGGAAAGGCGGCCAGCTGCATCAAACTGCTCAGGGCGAATATCCAAAAGACCGGAACCGTCAGATCCAGTCCCCACTCGAAGCTGTGGAACTTGCCGTATTCCAGATTGCTGCCGATAAAGGTATCGATCCCACCATCAAGGCCGAAAACCATGATCGCAAACGCCAGTATCCCTCCCCCGAAAAGCACGATGAACTGCACTACATCGGTCCAGATCACCGCGTGGATCCCTCCCATTACCGTATAGATGGTGGCCATCAAACCCATGATCGCCACCGCCGTAAATACATCGATCCCGGTGACCGCCGACAGCGCCATCGCCGGCAAGAGCAGCAGCACGCTCATGCGCCCCATCACCTGAAAGGCAATGCAGATAGCACCACCCAGCAGGCGCACGCCCGGACTGAACCGCTGTTCCAAATATTCGTAGGTCGAAGTGAGCCGAAGACGGCGGATGAGGGGCACGATTACGAAGGCGGCCGGAATCCAGAAGACCGGGCTCCACAGCGAACCGAGTCCGTAGACTTGATTGGTCACGTAGGTCTTGGTCGGAATCGCCATAAAGCTGATGGCGCTGGTGCCGGTCGCGTAGAGGCTGATGCCGGCCGCCCACCACGGAATTCTACGCCCTCCCAGGAAAAAATCCTCGCTCCCCTTCTCCTTTTTCGAAAAATAGACGCCGATGCCAATCAAACCGACCAGATAGACACCGATCGTGAGGTAGTCCAACCAGTGCAGAGCTTCCGTCTGACCGGAAATGCTCCCCGTTCGGACTTCCCCCGCAGGTTTCCCGTCGGCATCCACCCCGCCGACAAGCACCACTCCTCCCTGCCATGGCGCAGACCGAGGTGCACCTGCTCCATCCGGTCCCCTCCCCAGCGAAACCCAGGTATCTGTGATAGTGTGATAGGCGAAGATCTCTCGCCCCGGCTGAGAATCCCTCGATGCGTGGAACGTTTCTCCGGCTGGATTTTCCCTATCAGCAAGAACTATAATGTGAGATTGACCCGTGGGAAAAGGGATGGCGGCGCTCAAAACTCGCGGTGCATCGGCGATCTGGAACCACCCCTTCTGGCGAGTGCCGTCGAAAGGAGTAGGGCGATAGCTCCAGGCATCCGTCGGAGAGCGATACTGAGGTGCGCCATCCTCTCGACGAAGGAGCTCCCGACCCCCGAACAGCAAAAGGGCGCCCCCCTGTGCAGTCATGGCAGCGCCTATGCGCCCTGGTCCTGGGCAGCGTTCCAACTCCTCCCAAACCGGAGAGGGATCGCGCAGATTCAGTGCGATCAGACTGTTGTCGGCCGCAGATGCCCCGGGGGCTCTCTGTCCACCCCAAACATACAGCGCCCCATCGAGCGCAGCCCCCGCGCCAAAAGCGCGCGATTCCGGCAGATCCGGAAGGCGACGTTGTTGCAGTCCCCCATCCTCCCAGATCAATTGCACGACCCGACGCGAATATCCGCCCGGTTCCAGGCCACCTATGCAGATGAGAGAATTCTCCGCGCTGATCGCCGCCCCCCAGGCCAGCGGAGCGTCCATCTCGAAAATCTGCCACGCGGCAACTCCGCCTTGCTCCCGATCTTCGGATTCAAGGATGTAAATCGCAGTCAGCAGTTCCCCTTCGCGACCATCCTGTCCTCCGGCTACGATCAACCGCCCCGAACTGCTGCCGACGAACGGTCCCAGGGCGGGACGAGGCAGATCCGCCAGACGCTGAGAGAGCCAGTTCTCAGCAGATTCTCGCTCCGCACCTTCTCCCATCGCTGGCGCCAGAAAACTCGACAAGATCAAAAAAATACCGATGAAAATCAATCGCATAGGGGGATCCGCCCTTCCCAATTGGGAGATTCAAAAACTGGCCCGGTTTCCGGAAGGTGATTATCTTACCCCAAAAAGAACGTCCGTCCGTCTCGGGAGATCAACCATGCCGTCGGGAAGAGTGCACCTGTATTCCGAAATGGCAATCCTGTGCCTGATCCTGGCCACCGCAATGCTCGTTATGTTCCTGGGGGAAGTGGAGTGGAAAAAGGTGGACTTACCGATCCTCTGCTTTACCGGAGCCTATATCTTCTCATCCCTGCTCCTGAGTCCGGACCTCGACCTGGGACGCTCCGATCCCCAGAGCAGGTGGGGCGTATTCCGCATCCTATGGAAACCATATGCCAAACTGTTTCACCACAGAGGTGTCTCCCACAATCCCCTGTTGGGACCGCTGAGTCGCATCCTCTACCTCGGTATCATCGTCTCTGTCACCTGGAGCGCGCTGCACTACGCCTTCAGCATCGAAATAGTCGACATCAAAGGGTTGGTGAAGTGGTGGAAAAAGGTCTTTGACGATCCCTGGCTATGGGCAGTGATCGTCGGCCTCCTGCTGCCGAACGAAATCCACATCCTCGCCGACAGATTTTTTAAAAACTGACTCCTTGCGGATAGTACTGCCAGACGGGAATAACTGCCTAGTTCTTCGCCGGTTCACCAAGAGGCCGGAAACCTGTCAACAATTTCCGCCAGGCAGTACTAGGCCGACTGTCTTGTCGTCTGTTCTGATGGCGTCGCCCAGCTACATCAAGATGGCCGAAGAACGAACGTCCTCAGAATCAACGAGAGGCGATGATCTCTGTTCTCGTAGTAGGTGACGAATCCTCGGTTTCCCAGGAAGTCGATGCTCGGATACGAGAAGGAACAGCCCGAGTTGTCCAGGTCGGGGTCCGGGTCCAGGCGCTGCTTGCCGAACCATGACGCCCCTCCGTCTTCCGAAAAAGCGATACAGATGGGTGTTCGGTCGGCGGTATGCTTCCCCTTTCGATTGTGATTCCAGATCACCCCCAGCAAACCCGTCGCTTCGTGGCGTGCCACGGAGATCGGTGACTCCGGGGAAACGAGCGTTCCGGGAGTTGCTTCGCTCCACGTGATGCCTCCGTCTTCCGAGACCGACTCATACTGCGTGTCGACCTGCGTCCGCATCCACATCCTCAGCCTGCCGTCGTGCAGCTCGACGATATATGGTTCCATCAGACCCCGCTCCGGACCCGCGAGTACGCTCCTGCTCGCACGCCAAGTATCCCCATCGTCATCCGACAACAGGATCCACGTTCGGATGTCCGTACCCTGCCAATCTTCCTCTTCCCACGGCCAGGGCGACGCCAGCGGCAGCAGAATCCGTCCTTCGTATTCGCTCCGCCTCAGTCTGACTACCCGGCTATTCAACAGGACGTGTCTTCCGGGAGCAGGTGGCGAGATTCTCCTGGGTGCCGACCATTGATCCGGGCCAGATCCAGGCTTTCCCAATCCTTCCTCATCCAGACAGACGATCATCCCGGTCCACGTGTCGAGCATACTGGTGCGGTACCGGCAGAAGCACGCCAGCCGGCCGTCCTTCAGGCGCAGGAAGTTGGGCATCCGGACGGCTTCGACGTGGTCATCCGGGCGAATGATGTCGAAGGGGTCCGTCCATGTTCTACCCGAGTCATCGCTGATGAGACCAAACACCATGCTGCCGTCGTTGTCGTGCGATCCCCCGAGCCAGCGGGAGACACCCATCAACAGCCGACCGTCCTGCAGTGTGACCAGGTCTGCACCCATGTTCCGCGGTTCCGTTGCGGTCGCGGGGGCGAGGATGCTGCGGGTCAGCTCTGTAATCTCAACGGATGCCATGGTGTTCCCGAGGCGAAACTCATCTCTGTCTTCCATCTCTGCCTTCCATTTCGCCACTCACGCTCCACCGACCTCGTACAACGCGTGCACGTGGCAATGCCGCTTCCGCTACGCGACCCAGAGGCCGCTTCCGCTACGCGACCCAGAGCTTTTCCAAGGCGTCGCGGATTTTGGTTTCGATCCCGGAGGCGTAGGGGAGCCATGCGCCCCGCACGTTCACTCCATAGAAGAACCCCGGCCAGGCAGTTGCCTCCAGGCATTCGTTCTCCGCGTTCAAGGGGTCCTCTGCCCCCAGCGAAAGGGCTTTATCCGTGGGGATGTATTCGACACTGCCATCGTTCGTGTAGGCCGAGACCATCTTGTGGCGGAACGGCGCCTGCTCCTCCAGCCACAGTTCGTACTCGCAGAAGATCTCGCCGGGCAGCGCCATCAGGCACCACTCCGTACCCAGCGTGACCAGGCTCGCCTCGAAGCAGGTGTGAGGATGCTCGCCCCTCTCGATCATCTGCCTGGTGACATCCAGGTATCGCGTCCAGCTGTCGGTCGTGCCAATCAACATCGGCGTTCCCGGAGGATGTCGCATGAGCCGTGCCGTCATCTCCTCCCACATGTACATCGAGGGCAGGTTGCAGGGCAGCGTGATGCTCGTGGTCTTCACGCAGAGCGTGTCGGCGCTGATTTCGATGCCGTCGCGCATGGCACCCAGGACCGCCTCGCCGAGGGTTCTTCCAGCTCTGGCGGCGTTGTCGTGCTGGCCGCTGTCGACGCTGAAACCGACGGGATACGCGTTGATGTTCCCGGTGCAACCCTGGACGAACAGAGGCAGAACGTCTTCGCCAAGTTCTTCGCGGATGCGCGCCACCGCCGCCGCCGGGAAGTCGGCACTCAGCCCTTCGCCTTCGATGGTCATAACCGGGTGTGCGGGATGCTCGAAGAGAACGGCGAGTGGCTTGCCGCCTTCGGTTCGCGCTTCGAGGGTATTGACCCAGGGGACAATGGCGTCGGTGAAACGCTTCGAGTACCGGTTGTAGCCTATCTGTACCGGCCGACGGCCCCCATATAGGGAGACGGGGACCTGGTTTTCCAGCGCCTCCTGTACCGCTTCACCGATCAACGCGTCCACTCTTTCCTTCCATCCGTCCCTCCTCCGGCCTCTGCCGTCCGAATGCGTATGCGAGGCGTTGAGGAGGGTGTGCTCGATACCCAACCGCTCGCGAAGATCTCGTCGGGCCTCCGGAAAGGAAGGATCGATCAGGTCCACGCAGACAAAGGCGAGTTTCCTGACGCCATCATCGAACACGAGCGCGCTTGCGAAGAGTGGGTCATGCACCCTCGTATCGCCGATGAGATACTCGGGAAGTGTGATCTCTCTGCTACCGGTTCCGGCCTTCACTGGACCTCCCGATCTCGCACTACCACTGCGGATTGTCGTCGTGGATGCTGTATTCCATTCAATAGACCGCCAGAGATCGATGACGCGTGTGGTTGGCAGGAACGCGCTTTGATGTCGCCTAAAACGATCAAGATCATCGGTCCGCGCCAGCGGGTCCTATGAATTGAGTGTTTTATGTAGAAATATATTCACACCTTATTTCCAAATTAACACATGCAGATCAGCCCATCAACCGAGCAATAGGAGGTGCGGTTATGCCTCTGGAGTCGAAGAAATTGCTCGATCAAGTGCGTGGAATCATCTCCATGAAACCGGTGTGCAGAAGGCGGTGCAACTAACCGACATCACCGAGCCCATGCATTGCCATACCTTTCGTCACAGTTTCGCGACGCACTTGCATAGCTGAGCGGATCCTCTATTGTCCAAATACCCGGAGTGATGTCACATTTCAATGGGCAGCGACATCTATACGGGTAGAAAAACGAGAGGAGAGCCATCGTGGACCTGACCGAGGAACAGTTCGCCGACCTGATGCGCCAAAGCCGCCCTGCGGTGCGCCATGCCCTGCGCAGCTTCATCGCCGATCCCGACGAGCTGGCCGACATGGAGCAAGAGGCCTTTATCCGGGCCCTGATCTCCCTGCCCTCTCTGAAGGAGCAGAGCCATTTCCGCCCCTGGGTGGCGGCCATTGCCCGCAACCTGGCCCTGGAACGACAGCGCCGTGCCGCCCGAGAGTCGCAGCGCCTGCGGGAACTGGTCATCTACGCGGAGGAGATCGCTCCGGAGGAGATCGCTCCGGAGGAGATCGCCGAAGCCGCCCTGCTCGAATACGCCCTGGCTCAGCTTCCCGAGGCGATGGCCCAACCGATCCGCCTGTTCTACTTCGAAGCGCTGGACACGAAAACCATCGCGCGACGGCTCGGCCTCTCCGAAACAGCCGCTCGCCAGCGCCTATCGCGCGGCAGAGCGAAACTCAAGGAGATCATCATGGACACCGCACGTCGAGACGACGACCTATCCGAAGCCCTGGCCCAGCGCCTGCTCCAGACGGCAAAATCGCTGAGTGAGCGGGGGAAATACCAGGCTGCCGTGGACAAATTCATGGAGGCGTTCGACGAATTTCCCGGCCCCCTGACTGCCTGGAACCGCATGCCCGAGGAGTTGCGAAAGGCCATGTACGAAGCCCTGAATCACGCCCTCCAGTACCGTCCTCCCGAAACAATCGAGGAGCCCGAGGGAGTGGAATACGAGGAATTCGAAGACCTTCTGGCAACCCTCCCCCGAGGAGGAAACGGGGATCTGGTCGGCACACTCGAGGACATGGCCCGCCGACTGCAGATCAGTCCAGTTTGGATCTACCTGTGGTGGAAACAGGGGTTGCCACATTGGAAACAGCGGGAAGGGGGCATCATCCGCTTCAGCCTGGTGCAGGTAAAGGAGTGGCTCGCAGCCAGCGATATCGAGATGCCCCCCAGGGTAGATGGAGCCGACTCCTATCACCTGGTGAAGGGAATCGCCCACGGCCTGCGCGAAGGCCTCCTGAATCCCGACGATGTGGAAGTCGCCATAGAAATTTTCGTCATGCGCCCCCTCAGACGCCTCATCGCCACCGGCACCTTCACCAACCTGGATGAGGTCGGATATGGCAGCCCGGACGCAGCACAACAGGCTCTCCATCAAAGCGGCAAACAACTCACCGAAGTCCATCGGCAGGCCAACGAGTTGCGCAATGCCTGGAGCCTCAACTGCGGCTACTCCGGCCCCTATCCCTACGACCGGGAAACCGGCAGGCAGGTCGCCACACAAATCCGCCAGATGAAGGAAATGCTGCGGGAAGCAGAGGAAACGCTGGAAACAGCCGCTTCGTCGCTGGAACAGATCGGCTGAAAAAAGTAAAGGGGCTGACGCAGCGCCTGCCGCGTCAGCCCCCCGTCGATCGAAGAATGTCAAACCGACCTGGGATACTGGGGATTTACGTAAAAATTGATTCTCCTAAATCGAGGCGTGATCAAACACTCTCCTCATACTGAATTGATTTTCGGATGCCCTGTTGTTCGACAATTCACTTCCGAAAATCCCGACAGCATCCAGACCTCCGTTCGGCAATCTGGTATCACTCTTCCAGCATCAGTATCCCGAACTCCGACGGATCCCTCCAGGCATCTCCCCGCGACCAGAGCCGGTGGTGCGAACCATCCTTCTCCCCCCGATCGCGGTCGTTGATCATCGCGTCGAAACGCAGTCTGTCCCCCGCCCGCAGCTGCTCCTTGCCGGTGATCAGAGCAAAGGGAATGCTCATCTCCAGGACGTAGCCTCCCTCGCTCGCTCTGGTCTTCCACTCTACCTCATCCGCACTCCAGCCCTGCTCCCCCACGAACTTTCCCTCCGCCTTGCGGAGCACTGGAATGATGTTCTGACTGGTCCACTCGCCGTATCGATCGCCGCGTTCCTCCTCGGGCCGACCGTCGAAATACAGCTCGACGCTATCGCTGTCCCAGACCGCACTCACACCGTCGTCCACCACCGCATCGTCTTCCACCTCGACGGCCAGATGCAGTTTTCCCGGCGACCAGCCCAGACGCACCACCGCCTTCATATCC
>Ga0233437_1003582_pt1 | contig 20111 bp, 15 predicted proteins | sample SI_122_August201_FD_182714 | JGI IMG/M metagenome (GOLD analysis project Ga0233437, IMG submission 182714) | Seawater microbial communities from Saanich Inlet, British Columbia, Canada - SI_122_August2016_200_MG | ecosystem: Environmental > Aquatic > Marine > Inlet | place: Canada: British...
TACACCAGCACCAAATCGTATGTTTCCTCCTGCGCCATGGATGAAACTATCCTCAAGGCCGCCCAAAAATCCGGTTTCAAGGAAAAATGGGGGAAGCTGCCGCCGTTTCATGGCATCGGCATCGGCACCAATTCCGTACAGACCGGGTTCCCCATGGGCATCCGGGGCGGTTCCCAGTCCTTCATCAAGTTCAACGAAGATGGGGAAGCCACTGTCATGAGCGGCGTTGTGGATAACGGCCAGGGAAATGAAAACATGGTGGTCCAGATCGCGGCCGAGGAGTTGGGGCTTCTGCCCGAAGACATCCATCTGGTGAATGCCGACACGGAGACCACAAGCTCGGACCCGGGATCATACTCCCAGGTCTCAACCTTTGTGGGCGGGCACGCCGTCAAGATTGCCGCTGAAAACTGCCGGAAAAAACTCTTTGCGGTGGCATCCAAAGTATTAAAAGTCGACCCTGAGAAACTGGTTGCTAAAAATCGCCTCATTTTCGTCAAAGACGACCCTGAAAAATCCATACCCATTAGAAAGGTGGTCCGAATCAGCCTGCTCAATTTCAACTCGGTCAATGCCGAAGGCGGCTACTGGCCCAAGGTGGACATGAAACGGGAATGGGTCAAAAACCCCTACGGGCAGATGTGCGAAGCCTTTTCATTCGGCACCACCATTGTGGAAGTGAAGGTCGACCCCGAAACGGGTCAGGTGGAAGTGCTGGAAGCAACCGCGGCCCAGGATGTGGGGTATGCCTTGAACCCCTTGGTTGTGGAAGGCCAGTTTGAAGGCTCCATTGCCATGGGCGGACAGGGCGGCATGCTCACCGAGTATCATGAGTGGCTGGACGGCCGGTGCCTCAATCCCACCATGCTTGATTATAAACTGCCCCTGGCCTCTGATATGCCGAAAATCAACAATATCATTGTGGAATCCATTGATCCCAAGGGGCCGTACGGTGCCAAGGAGTCCGGCATGTCCATTGCCATGTCCGCTGCCCAGGGGTACAGCGCCGCCGTCAGCAATGCCATCGGCGTCCATCTGGATTCCTTTCCGCTTACGCCGGACAAGATCCTCGCCGCCATCAGGGAGAAGGAAGCCCGAAGTTGAAACCTAAGGGTCCGCTATGGAAGATAAATGGGCCACCCAAGAGCGTCTCTTGCAGCTTCGGGCAATGATTCACTGAGCGTCGGATGTGGAAACTGCGCCTTTGCCAGCTCCTCCAGGGTCGTCTCCATCTGTATGGCCAGCACGGCCTGGCCAGCCATCTCGCAGGCCCCGTCGCCCAGGATATGAATACCCAGAATCTCGCCGTATTTCTTTTCAGAAATAATTTCGACTATCCCTTCGTTCTGTGAAGTCAACATGCCAAACGGGTTCATGGACAAGGGCGCGGAGCCTGTCATCACATCGTACCCCGCCTTTTTTGCCGCCTTTTTTGTAAAACCGATGCAGGCCACCTGTGGTCGTGTGAAGCACACCCTGGGCACGCTACGGCTATCAAAGCGGGCATTTGAACCCATTGCATTTTCAGCGGCAACAATTCCCCCCGCAGTGGCTGAATGGGAGTAATGATTTGTTTCAGGTGCCGCCACATCTCCAATGGCATAAATGCCCTCAGCGGTTGTTCTCATGTGGTCGTCCACAGCGATGAATTCGGCTGTCTCGTCCAGCCCCACCGTATCAAGTCCCAACCCTTCAAGAGCCCCCCCCCTGTTCAATACAATAACCCTCTCTACAACCTTTGTTTCTTCTTTGCCGCCTTTTTGCAGGAGGCAATGAAGGTCTGATTTCTTTTTTTCTACCGAAACAATACGGGTGTCCATCAGCATGTGGATACCTTCTTTTGACAACACCTTTTTAAGCCGGGTGCGAATCGCTTTGCTTTCATTACTCAGAAGAGAACGCTGTGTTGTCACCAGAGTCGTATCACAGCCAAACCGCTGAAGGAACTGTGCAATCTGGATGATAAAAAGACCGTCTCCATATACAAGGCATTTCCCGGGCAGTTTTTTTGCCTTCAGGAGGTCGTCGCTGTTTGAAACCTCCTTGAGGCCACTACCCGGGAAAACAGGGTTCAACCACTTCCCCCCTCCAGCCAGTATAACCTTCGGGGCGGACAAGACCTTGCCATCCACCGAAACAGCGCCGGGCCCTTTCAGTTTTCCACGGCCTTTAACCCACTGAATCTTGTGTTTCTTAAACATGCTTTTAACACCCTGGCGCATGAACGCGATCAGTTCCGTCTGCCGCTCCATAAGACGGGGGTAATCCTTGTTTACTTGCGAGCAATGAATCCCCATTTCCCCAGCCAGAGACAGACTACCCAAAATGTGTGAAGCGGCCATCATATGCCCAAAAGGAATGCATCCCTTGTTCATGCACAACCCCCCCAGGTGCCCCTGCTCTATGACCGCCACCCGACCTCCCAGTTGCGCAGCGCGAATCGCGGCGGGGACACCTCCCGCACCGCCACCGATAACGATAAGATCAAAGGTTTCTCGACTCATATTAAACAAGCCTCCAGATAATATAAAATGAAGAAAAAACTCTCTTGAACTGCTCAAAAGTAACAAACATGGACCCGGGCTTTTCCACTTTCCACTTCAGGCCCTGAAGGACGTCCAGCCGCAAGCACCATCGTTCCGGATATGGTTTTACAATACCTCACGTCCGGCGTAAAGGATAGAAATTGTGAGGGGAGGCGTTTTCCGTTTTCTCGATTCTGCCCCCTGACCCCTGGATTCATTTCTTTTCGGTTGCGGGCATAGCCCGCCTTGGATTATAAACTTGGAAAACCAATCATAAGGAATAGGGAATCATGGATGCGTATGATTTGATTGTCATCGGTGGGGGTCCGGGTGGTTATGTGGCGGCAGCGCGTGCCGCTCAGCTGGGAGTGAAAACGGCCCTGGTTGAAAAGGAAGCCCTTGGCGGCACATGCCTCAACTGGGGCTGCATTCCCACGAAATCCCTGCTGCAAAATGCCGAAGTCATTCATCTGCTGAGCCGGGGACGTGCCTTCGGCTTTTCCTTTGACAACCTGGTGGTGGATTACGCGGCGGCCCACAAGCGGAGCCGCCAGGTGGTCAAAAGACAGAATCGTCGCGTTGCCGCCCTCATGAAAAATGCCGGCGTTACTGTTTACGATGGGATGGCCCGCTTTACCGACCCTTGCACCATCAAAGTTTCACCGTCAGACACCGCCCTTCATGCCGGGCACATCATCATTGCCACGGGGGCTACCAGCCGGGAACTCCCCGGTTTCGCTTTTGACGGGGAAGAAATCATCCATTATCGAAATGCATTGGAACTGACTGAAGTACCGAAATCAGCTCTCATTGTGGGGGCCGGCCCCATCGGCATGGAGTTTGCCACCCTCTGGAACCGCTATGGCTGTCGTGTGACGGTGGTGGAAGCCATGGTAAACGCCCTCCCCTTCGAAGATGTTGAGATCAGCACCGAGGCGGAGAAGCAGTTTAAAAGAAATGGCATCACCATCAAGACCAAAACCCTAGTGGAGGGGGCTGCGTCCACAAAAGACGGCGTGGCGGTAACGCTAAAATCGGATGATGCAACCGAAACGCTTGCAGTGGAAATGGTGCTGGTGGCCATCGGTTTCACCCCCAACAGCGGGTCGCTGGACCTTCAAAAGGCCGGGGTAACTGTCTCCCGGGGAGCCGTTGATGTGGACCACAGGATGCGCACCAGCAAACCGCACATTTATGCCATCGGGGACGTAACCGGCAAGATGGGGCTGGCACACGTGGCCTCGGCCCAGGGCATCGTCGCCGCCGAAACCATTGCCGGGAACACCACCACGCCACTCAATTATACCGATATTCCGCGATGCACCTATGCTCATCCGGAGGTGGCTTCCGTCGGGCTTACCGAGGCCCGGGCCCGTGAAATTGGCCATGATGTCATCACCGCCCGATGCCCCTTTGCGGCCAACGGCAAGGCGGTGGCCATGGATGACAACAGCGGTTTTGTCAAGATCGTTGCAGAAAGGGGAAATAAGAAGATCCTGGGCGTACACCTGGTGGGCGGACACGTCACCGAACTGTTGGCCGGCGCCACGGGCATGATTTCCCTGGAAGCAACCGCCCATCAGTGGGGGGATACTGTTCACCCGCATCCCACGCTCAGCGAATCACTCATGGAGGCGGCCCAGGCACTATGCGGCCGCGCCATCCATATCTAGCGCCCATCCACGAATGCCCAATTAACCCGATTTCGGCGTCAGACTCTAATTGTAATCCTCGAAATACTGAAATGTATTCCTGCGGTTACAATTATCGCCTTGCTTGAACTCGAACAAACTTTCTCATTTGTGCACGGACACTAGTTAATCTCAAGGCCTGATTTTTTCAAACCGTCAATCATACACTCGGCTAATTCATCAGATTTCACCCAATTTGTAATCAATGTTCGGCCACGGGCTGGAAAATCGGGCTTTATCGTCAGAAGGGCTTCAACAAATCGACTTCCTTCCTGTGTCCTTCCCAGGTGGCCTAATGTGGACGATTGAAGCATTGGGTCCCAAAAAGCCGATGGAAGCCTGAAGTTCAGGGTCTCCAGGTAAGCCTTTTCGTACTCCTTTTTCCGAAGCCAGTCAGCACACAAGGTATGGTAGACATAGGGTTTGTGATACGGGTTCAGCTTTATCGCCTTATTTATTAAACCCGTCCCCAACTCCCAATCGCCCAGAGGCGCCAACACGTGCCCGATCACATCCATAAAAATCAGCGAATTGGGATTCAGGGCCAACGCGTTCCTGGCTTCCACAAGTCCCTCGGTCAGCTGATTATTCAGCAGGCGAGCCATAGACAGCGCCACGCGAGCCCTTTGATTGGACGGATTCAAGCGGACCCCTTTTTCGGAAAACTGGATGGCCTCTTCGACGGGGGTCTCCCTTTCAATTGATTCCAGCGTGAGGTTTTCAGAATACAGAAGGCCCAGAAATGTCCAGACCTGAGAGCATTCAGGCTCTCTGACCGCAGCCTCTTCTAACGCAGTCAGGGCATCTTTGAGCGTCTTACCTGTGAAGGTTACTTCGTGCTTATAAAATTTCAGCAGAGCCTGGTAGGTGTCCATTTCCGCCGGCAGCCTGCTTTGTGATTCAAGGGAGAGGGTTTGAGATATGTGGCCCTGTTCCTGGGCGATCTTGGCGGCAACGATTTGCGCTGTCTCTCTTTGAAAGGCAATCAGATCCTCTGTCTTCATGTCGCATTCATAAACATCGCCCCAAACCTGCCGGTGTGTTTTTTGGTCGAAAAGCTGAATGGCCACATTAAGATTGCGGGGCCCGTAACGGACACTGCCATTGATTGAAAACCGCGCAATGGGTTCGTCGACGGGCTGCCCCTCCGGATCCGCAGGCTTTATGAGCACTCGGATATCCTGATAACGGGAAAGTTCAATGGCCAATTCGGTCATGCATCCTTCCGCCATGTAATGTTGTCCCGCACCTTCAGAAAGATTTTGGAATGGCCGCATAAGCACTGACGGCCAGGGATCTACCGGCTCCTTATTATGGGGTTCAGTTTCCGATAACGAAAGGCTCGAATCCAAACCGGTCTGAAAAAGAAATGACGGCACATAGCCGCCCTTGGGAATGGAGATTCGCACCCTGTCGCGCCTGCCTGCTGTCAGATAATAGTGCTCAATGGCCCGACGAAGCCGCCCGGCTTCGACGCTGACGATGGGGTCCGTGCCGGGATCAAAGTCCTCATTGCGGCCAAAAACATCCGTTGCAACGGTGTAGCCTTTGATTTCGCCGGCCCGCCCTTCAAGAAACATTTGAGTAACAAAGCGCAGGAATTTTTTTTGGCGGGCCGTAGCCTCGAATTCAGGGCTGGACAGAATCCGATTGAGCGCTTCCTCGATGGCTTTTGGGTCTGTTACAGGGTTACTGTGCATTTTGGCGTACCTGCCGGATTGAGGGTGCGGGATTGAGCCGGGGAACGATCTGTTAAACAGTCTGTTTTAAGTCTAGTTTAACCTAACGTAGGTTATTGAATTTTTCAAGATATTTATATTATCTTATGACCCTTACAATATCAGATCGTCTTTCCGCAATCCAAGGCTACATCGAAAAACGATTCCAGGCCGATGAGACCTTCAGAGATATTTACAACGATTATTTGACCTACCTCGATGCCCATCGGTTTTGGTCCCATAACACTACGGATGTTGCCCCTGTTCGTCGCAGAGAATACGCCCAGCTTGTCAGTGAGTTGGAAGAAGAGTTGATGCAGATGCTGAAAGAAAGCTAGAACGACAGACGTCGTTTCAGATCTTAATAAACAAGGAGAGAAGACCATGAACCCTAAGATCCAAAAACTGTACGCCTTGTTTTTGACGAGCCTTCTAGTCCTGGGGGGCACCGCGGCAGGTCTTGCGCAAAACACCCCCGGTTACAACAACATACCGAAGTCGATCCTGACACCCGACCATGTGAAGACACCGATCGGAGGCCTGAATTTCTTCGACGGCATGCCGGATAAGGCAACCGTTCGGAAGCTCTACGACAACTTGCTTTTCATGCGCGGGGTCGAGGCCTTCCTGAGCGGTATTCCCGCCACGTCATCGAGGCGATTCGCCTGGGTAATGCCGAAGTTGGCGCGAAGCGGGCTAACGACGTGGTCATCTTTGATAAGTTGATGGACTCAGACCCGCTTTTCCTCACCGGAAATACGGATACGGTTTACGCGACGGCTATCCTCGAGTTGGATCGGGATGGGCCGACAGTCGTTGTAATACCGCCGAAGTGTGGTCCGGGAACGGTGGATGACGCCTGGCAGCGCTTCGTGGTCGATATGGGCGCCCCCGGTCTCGACAAGGGCAAGGGTGGAAAGTACCTGATCCTGCCGCCTGATTACAAAGGAGACCTCGATCCACCCGTCGGTGGCGAGTTCGCCATGGTGGACGGCGAGGAATATATCGTGGCCAAGTCGCCCACGTACGTGAACTGGTTGGTCCTTCGTGGATTCCTCGTAGACGGCAAGCCGGATGCAGCCAATGCCATGTTCAAGAACGGCTTGAAGATCTACCCGCTCAAAGACAGGAAAAACCCGCCAGAGATGAAGTTCATCAGCGGTTCGGAAGTTCCGTTCAACACGATTCACGCCAATGATTTCCATTTCTACGAGGAACTCGACCACATCATCCAACGCGAGCCCCTTTCACTGATTGATCCGGAACTGCGCGGATTGATCGCTTCCATCGGGATCGAGAAAGGAAAACCGTTCAAACCGGATGCGCGGACAAAAGAACTGCTCACCCAAGCCGTGGCCGTCGGGAACGCAACCGCACGCGCGATCTTCTTCCGCCCAATGAAGGAAGCATTCCTCTACGAGGATAGCGGTTGGTTTGCCGCGTTCGTCGGGGGCAGCCATGAGTGGTTGAAGGACAAAGGTCAGGGAGGCCGTTACCTCGATGCGCGAACCCTCTGTTTCTATATGGGAACGGTCAATACCCCGGCGATGGTCAACAAAATGGTGGGAGCCGGTTCGCAGTACGCGATCATCGCAGTCGATAAGAACAGCGACTATCTTGATGGCGGCAAGAACTACAAACTGAATATACCCGCCAACGTTCCGGCCAAGGACTTCTGGTCGGTCGTGGTGTATGACCCGCAAACCCGCTCGCAGCTTCAGACGGGTCAGCCGTTCCCCGCCAAGAACAACAAGCGGCATAATCTGGATATCAACAAGGATGGCTCGGTGGATCTCTACTTCGGGGCGAAAGCACCCGAGGGAAAGGAGGCGAACTGGATCCAAACGGTTCCCGGAAAAGGCTGGTTCGCTGCCCTGCGCCTTTATGGCCCGCTGGAGCCCTGGTTCGACAAAACATGGCGGCCCGGAGAATTGGAACCGGTTAAATGAGCCAGAAATCTTTTTAAAAGGAGAATCAGAAATGAAAATGCAATCAGCCTTAAAACGAACACTGCAAGCCCTGTTAATAACAGCGATTTCAATCTTTTCCCTGGCATCGGCCCATGCGGCGGATGCCCCCAAGGTCACCGCCGTCAACTACGTCCGTGCCGAGTCGGACTTCCAGATGAAAGGCTACATCGAAAAGTTCAACTGCTTCGGAAAGTTGGTTCCTGTTCGGGAACCCTACAACGTGAACAATCAGGTCACGGTGCGCGGCCAAAGGGACACGCTTTACTCTTGGGGTGTTTTTGACTTAAAGTCTCCGCTCACGGTCACGCTTCCAGATCCCAAGGGACGCTATCAGTCCTTGATGATAGTGAGTCAGGATCATTCGATCTGGGGGCTCTACGGTCCTAAGACAGGAACTCTGACAGAAGAAAAGGTCGGCACGAGATATGTTTTACTTGTCATTCGAACGTTTGCGGATCCGAACGATGAGAAAGATATGAAGGCAGCGTATCGGCTCCAGGATGCGGTGCGTATTGAGCAAGCCGAAAAAGGCCGTTTTGAAGGCCCCGATTGGCAGAAGGATGAAGTTGAGGAGATACGCAACAAGGTTATGGCCGTCGCATCCACAGTTAGCGATTCAACAAAGTTTTTCGGTGTGAAAGATGAGCTCGATCCAGTTTACTGGATGCTTGGAACTGCCATGGGTTGGGGCGGTCTGCCAGCGCAGGATGCCATGTATGGAATCAACGTCCCTGAGAAGAACGACGGGAAGACCGCCTACACCCTCACCGTCAAGGACGTGCCGGTGGACGCCTTCTGGTCCGTGACCCTCTACGACGACAAGGGCTGGATGCCGGTCAACAAATACAACGCCTACTCGTTTAACAACGTCACTGCCAAGAAGGACAAAGACGGCAGCGTTACCATCCACTTCGGCGGTGACCCCAAGGCGGACAACTTCCTGCCGATCGTACCGGGCTGGAATTACATCGCCAGGATGTACAAGCCGGGGCCCGAGATCCTGAACGGCAGCTGGGCATTCCCGAAACCGCAGGCCGTTGAATAGCGTCTGTATGCGTTTAACCTTCATAAGGCCTTTTTTGAACGGAAGCAATGATACAGACTTTGCTGCCCTTTGGATCCATCTCAAGACGGGAGGGTTTTCTTAATGGGAATCACTTCATGCAATTCTGAAGCAGCTCAGCCATTCTGCGGTGCGGTAAGGTTTGCCAATCCGGTTGCGCGCAGGCTCGGATCGTTTCTGTTGCTCGTTATCACCTTGTTGCTGCCAACGGTGGTTTGTGCTGAAGCCCAGACCGCAATCAAGGGCGGCGAACCATCCGACCATTTTAAAATAGTGGATTCGGCCCCGGTAGTGGTTAATGGCAAGATGCGGTTTCATGTGGTGGGGGTTTCGGCTTACCCCGCAAAACGCCGAGCAAATGAGATCGCCCGACGTATTGAGGCGTTGGCGAAAGATCCGAAGTTCGACCCCAAAACGCTCCGGATCAAGGATGTCGGCACCTATCACCAGATCTTTCCGGGCAAGAGTGATAAGCACATCTTATCGGTACTGGAAGCGGATGCCAAGTTCGAAGGGGTCCACAGGACGGTGCTTGTCGAGACCTTGCGAAATAGCATTGCCGAATCCATCAAGGGCTATCGTCATGATCGCAAGCCGGCCGTATTAACAAAAAAAATATTGTATGCGATCGGAAGCACGGTATTGCTGATTGCGCTCTTGTTCGGTCTGTTCTGGGGCTTTCGGCACCTGAACGAATTCCTGGAACGTCGCGGCAAGCGCCGTACGCAGGAACTTGAAACGCGGTCTAAACAACTCTTCAAGGGAGAGCAGTTCTGGAAGCTCCTGCACGGTGCACTGCGGATATTGCGGGCACTGATCGTTTTATTTCTGGTTTACACATTCGCGAATTTCTCCCTGAGTTTGTTTCCACAGACAAGGTACACCGCCCACACCCTGTTCAAATTCGTGGCGGGGCCCCTTGGCGGCATGGTGGATGCCGTCATCGATTTTATCCCACACCTCCTGTTTCTGGCAGTGGTGTATTTCATCACCCGTTATGGATTGAAATTGGCCCGCAGCATTTTTGCCGCGATAGATAACAATAGTCTGCAAATCAAGGGATTCGAACCCGAATGGGCGTGGCCGACCCATCGAATTGTGCGGGTGGGGATCATCATCTTCGCGTTGGTGATCGCGTATCCATATATCCCAGGATCCAAGTCCGCGGCCTTCAAGGGGGTCTCGATTCTGCTGGGTGTCCTGTTTTCTCTCGGTTCCACCTCCGTGATCTCCAACGTGATCGCCGGCTACACCATGACCTACCGGCGTGCTTTCAGAATTGGCGACCGGGTAAAGATCGGTGACACCGTGGGTGATGTCACTGAAATGCGCGTATTGGTCACCCATTTGCGGACGTCCAAGAACGAAGAGGTCGTGATCCCGAATTCAACCATCCTTAACGGCGAAATAACGAACTACAGCACCATGGCCCGCCGCCAGGGCCTGATTCTGCATACCACGGCCGGGATCGGTTACGAGGTACCGTGGCGGCAGGTGGAGGCCATGCTGTTACTGGCCGCCGAACGTACCGAGGGTTTTCTCAAGGAACCCAGGCCGTTCATACGTCAGAAATCGCTGGCGGACTTCGCAGTGAACTACGAACTCAATGCCTATTGTGATGATGCTTCACAGATGTTGAAGCTGTACACCGAAATGCATCGCAACATTCAGGATGTCTTCAACGAAAATGGCGTGCAGATCATGACACCGGCTTACAGGGATGACCCGCCCGAACCCAAGATCGTCCCGAAGGAGCTGTGGTACACGCCGCTAGTGCCCCAGCCGGATTAACGTATGGAAGGAGAAAACATGAAATGGGGACTTCTCATGGTGATGATGCTGATTGCCGCTGTTCTCACCGGCGGTTGCGCCGGGGTGGGGCCATCTTCCATCTCGAACGGCCGTATGGCATACAACGAGGTGATCAACTACACCGAAGACCAGCAGCTCCTGAACGCGATCGTCCACGAGCGGTACGGCCAGACCTTCGGCATGCTGTCGGTCTCCAGCGTGGCGGCGAACGTGAAGTTCCGGGGGAGCGTGGGCGCGCAATTCCAAGCATGGGGCAGCACTGATTCCACACAGATGGTGCCGCTTTCCCTCGGAGCCGCTTACGAGGAGAACCCCACGATCTCTTACGTTCCGGTGCAGGGTGAGGCCGTGCTCCGCAGTCTGGTTATGCCGTTCAGTATCGAGGAAGGATTCCTGCTCTTGTTGTCGGCGAAGGAGCGCCATATCGTTCACCGTCTGCTTTACAAGCGTTGGAACGACTTGAAGGTGCCCTTTGATGCTCCGTTACCGCCGGAGGTCCAAAAAGCCTTCATGCTTTCTAACATGTTCCGTGAAGCGGGAATCGCGCGTTTCGGCCGCACGCCCGGCTCCGACGATAACAGACCCACATATGTCGTCATCTTCAGCGGCTATTCGGAAAAAGACCATGATGCCATCCGCGAGTACTTCGACCTGATTGGGGTCGGAGCGCAGGTGATCGACGGGAGGAAGATCGAGCTTCCATTCGGCCCATCGGTCGATGTGGATGCGGAAGACACGATCTATGTGGAGACCTGCTCAGTGCTCGATTGGCTCCGTCTCGCCGCGAGGATGGTCGAAGTGCCCAAACCGCACCTCGAGGCAGGCATCGTCGAACCGGGTGGCTGGCACGGATTGCCGAAGTTCCGTCTTATCACCATCCGTTCATCCGAGGAACAGCCGGAGAACGCAGTTGTTTCGATTCCGTTTCGCGGCTGGTGGTTCTACATCGAGGCGACCGACTCAAGGAGCAAGGAGTCGTTTCGGCTCATCAAGTTCATGTTCAGACTCCGCATCAACCCGGAGGGAATCCAACAGCAGGTTCCGGTGCTGACCATTCCGGTCGGATGATGAGGCAGGGGGATGACCCGCCCCTTAGAACCGTTCAAGTGGGTTGGAGGTAGAGGGTGCGGATTGCGGCTGAAAATCACTATGAGCTTGGAAAATTGTAACCTGACGCCCCTATCCCGCAAAGGAGCTGCGGTACGCGCCGCCGGCTTCAGAGCCGGGACAAATGTGATGAAACTGCCGTCAATAATCTCAATATGTTCCATCGCCACATGGCAAAAATCGGATCGTAAAACGACATAATCATTAATCTGCAGGTGAAAACCAGGTGACATCGTGTTCGAAATATTCTCTCAAACAGACAACAAGATAATTTATGCGTCTCCGGACAGCACAATATTGGAAGCCATAAACAAAGCCAAAATCAATCACATCCATGTTTGTGGCGGCAATGCTCGGTGCACAACCTGCCGGGTCTATATCATGGACGGATTGAGCAATTGCCGGCCCAGAAATGATAAAGAAAAGCAGTTAGCCGAGAAGCTGGAATTACCGCAGAATATTCGATTGGCCTGCCAAACCAAGATAAATGGGAACATTACGATTAGACGTCCGGTCGTTGATGAATTGGATATCAAAATTATCTTAAGGCAATTTGGTGATGCGCCCGGCACCAAACTTGGACAAGAGAAGGATTTGGCGATCCTCTTCACCGATATCGAAAACTACACCGGATTTGCTGAGAATCTCCCTGCTTATGATGTCGTGCATGTTTTAAATCGTTACTATCAAACGATGAACCAGATTATTGTGCAACACAAAGGTGTTATCAGCGATGTGTCGGGAGACGGCATCTTGGCGTTGTTTGGAGCAATAGAAGATAACGAGAACCCTGTATTGGGTGCCATCAATGCTGTTAATGCCATGAACGCGGCTTTGACAAAGTTTAACGGATATCTCAATCAAATGTATGATTGGTCTTTTCGGATCAGGGCAGGAATTAATCTAGGGAACGTTATCGTAGGCAGTTTTGAAACAGGTATGATGAGTAAAATTTCCGCTATCGGAGACGCGGTTAATTTTGCAAGTCGGATAGAAACTGCGAATAAGGATTTCGGCACAAAGCTGCTGATCTCCCAATCGGCCTATGAGGCAGTACAAGGGTTGGTGGAGAAGCATAAAATGTATCGGACCACGTTAAAAGGCAAGTCCGGCGAATATGTCCTCTATGAGGTTGAAATCTAAATTTGGGGAAAGCGAAAAAAATGCATTTCCAACGGCCGCATCGTGACCAATTGTAAACCTTTGGTCTGTGGATTGGAGGAATCGATATGAGCCTGATGAGAAAGTGGTGTAATCACATCAAGTCACGTCCCGGGGCCAGACGATCCGCCTTTACGCTGATCAGTTTATCCCTACCCCTCAAATGGGGATGAGCGAGATAAATCAAATCAGGAGATTAAATCATGAGTACCGTGAAAAGCATACCTCTGAAACTCTACCAGAAAGCCGGCAAGAAGTTAGGACAAGCCCCGGGCACCCTGGCCCAATTGGTGGAAAAATCCGAGGAGCCCGAGGTCATTACGCTCTTTGAGTTCGATCAAAGAAGCTGTGAAGAAGAAGAAATTCAAGCCGCGTCCGAACTCAAACACATTAAAGAGACAGTTTCAAACAACTGGATCAATATTGACGGCATTCATGATACGAACCTCATCGCTGAAATAGGCCAGATATTCGATATTCATCCGTTTGTTCTGGAAGACATACTCGATCCGAGGCAACGGATAAAGATAGAGTTTTATGACGATTATGTTTTCATCGTGCTGAAGATGATCACCCATTCTGATGAGAGCGACTCATTCGAAAAAGAAAATGTCAGTTTAATTCTCGGCAAGCAATTTCTGATCTCCTTCCAAGAAAAACCAGGGGATGCCTTTGATGGCATTCGAGAACGGATCCGCGTGGAGGGCAGCAGAACGCGTGCATCAGGATGTGATTATTTGGCCTATCGCCTCATCGATTCTATTGTAGACCACTATTATGTCATTCTTGAAAAGTACGGTGAAAAGATTGAGGAACTGGAAACTGAATTGAGCGAGAATTCAAATTTGGAGTTGGTAAACGATAGTCAAATGATCAAAAGAGAATTGCTTCTTTTTATGAGAGCGGTTTTACCCCTTGGAGAAGTCCTGACGGGCATAACCAAAGAGGAAGCGCTGTTGATTACGAAGGAAACCCGCCTATACCTTCAGGACGCCAAGGATCATTTCATGCAGGTAAGTGACACGGCCGGTAGTTTCCGTGCTCTTGTCGCCGATATTTTGGATACCCACTTATCCATCATGAGCCATAAGATGAATGAGGTGATGAAGGTGCTCACTATTTTTGCTGCCATCTTTATCCCACTGACATTTATCGCGGGTGTCTTCGGTATGAATTTCGAGCATATGCCGGAACTTAAAATTAAGTACGCGTATCTGCTGGTCTGGGTGGCCATGATCGGTATCGCAGTTTTCATGCTTATCAAATTCAAGCGCAAAGGATGGTTTTAGAGGGAAGATATGAAGGAAGGAATGGAAAAGGCTTGAAAGTACAGGGTGATTCCTTCGATCGTGCTCATTTAATTTTTGCCGAGACCCTGAGGCTTTTTCCATAATAACTATTTACAGATTGGGAACCCGTCTTTCGTTGATTCTGAAAAGGAATAAATCATGACACTTTCTGCAAAGAAAATCCTTGGGATCGTACTGTTGATTGCTGGAATTCTTATGTCAAGCCACGCGTTGCCACACGAGCAATCCAAACTTGATCAAACTCCCGGGCCTAAACAAGAATCAGCTGCGCCCACACCGGATCTGGCCGATATTATCCCCTCAGCCACAAGAATGGCCCGCCATTTGGCTGCGCTTGAAAACAAAATTAATGTGGTTCTGGATATATCTGAAATCGAAAGCAAGTTAGTCGTGATTGAGACAAACTTGAAGGACCCTGTTAATCAATTAGAACGGCTGAAAAATTCCAAGCAAAGCAGTCTCAATAGATTCATTTCGATCGGGGAAGCATTTGAAGAAGAACGGGAATTTTTCGATGACATCAACAACGTCCTCGGCAAGGCGGTAAGGACACTCAGTGATTGGAGAAGAGAGTGGCTGGCGGAGAAAAATCGTTGGCATGAATGGCAGATATTCCTGCTTGAAGAAGGCACTTACAATCAAGTCAAATCCACCTTTGAAAAGGCCAATGGCACGATCAGCAAAGCCTTGAATCTTATCCTTTCGCAGATGGCGGCAATGCTGAAGTTGCAGGAGAGGGCCAGTCATATCCAGGAAGAAATAGACACTCTCTCTACCCGGATAGACAGCATGACCCTGTCCAAGGGGCGTGGGTTTCTGATTGACAGAGTGCCACCCATGTTTTCCTCAATCTATTGGTCTCAATTCGGAGGGAAATTGTGGCATGACGTGAAGCAAGGTCTGGATGAAATCCCATGGCCGGACAAACGGTTTTTTTCGAAACAGGGATGGAGCATTCTCCTTCAAATTGTCCTCACCCTCGTTTTGGTCGTCGCCATCCATCGAAACCGAGAAAAGCTCAAAATCTCAAACCGCTGGCGGTTTCTTGGCTTACGGCCTCTTTCCGCAGGGGTATTCTTAGGGACAATGCCAGTCTTATGGATTTATGCCTATTATGGTTCTCCCGAGACCTGGAATCTGCTCATATTGATTATCGGCAGCATCTCCCTGGTCCGCCTGACAAAACCCCTGAATAACGCGGCATGGAAAAATCAGTTTGTTTTTGGATTGATAATTGTTTTAATCATCGCAAGATTCCTGTATGTGATCAGCCTGCCGGTTCCACTGATACGGCTATACACACTTCTGGCATCCCTGGCAGGTGTGCTATTCTGCTTGAAGTGGGCCAAGGAAAGTCAGCATCACAAAAACCAGGACTTTTATACCTGGTCCCTGCGGCTGCTCTCCTTTTATTTCGGTTACGTCATTATTGCCCAGATTTCGGGCCAAAGAGGGCTGGCCGCATTTCTGTTCATATCCCTGATGCGCTCCCTAATGGTTGTGATTACCATCATGTTGTTCACCTATATGATTCACGGGGGCCTGGAATGGCTGTTCCGTAGATCTCCTCTTCAGCGAACGACGGTGCTTTACAGTGATACCGAGACCATTATTCGCCGTGCGGGAATTTTTCTGAATGTGACCATATGGGGTCTGGTTCTAGTGCCTGTCCTTCTTGTATACTGGGGCGCTTACGATAACTTTGGTAAGGCCATGAAAGGCCTGTTGTCATGGGGATTCAACCTGGGAGACCAACGGATTAGCATTGGCTTGCTGATTGTCGCAACGGGCTTCTTTTATGGTTCACTCCTCCTCTCTTGGATTCTTCAGAAACTGCTCATGGATGAGGTGCTTCTCAAACGTCAGGTTGAGAGGGGTATCCGGATTTCAGTGGGACGGTTGGTTCATTATGCCCTCGTACTTATCGGTTTTTTGCTGGCGCTCACCATACTCGGGTTCGAAATCACAAAACTGACCATTATTCTGAGCGCCCTTGGGGTTGGCATCGGCTTTGGCTTGCAAGGCGTTGTGAACAATTTTGTCAGTGGCCTCATTCTTCTCTTTGAACGGCCCGTCAGGGTGGAGGACATGGTTGAAATTGGCGGGCAATATGCGACAGTCAAAAGAATCGGCCTTCGATCCACAACCGTCAAGACCTTTGACGAGGCGGACCTGATTATTCCCAACGCCAATATGGTCAACAACGAGGTAACCAATTGGACCCTTGGCAATCGTCGCGTACGGGTTATCATACCGGTGGGCGTGGCCTATGGATCCGATGTCCCTCTGGTGATTGAAACTCTGGCGGCGTGTGGCGAGAAAAATTCGTCCGTGGCTAAAACCCCCGCACCCCAGGTGCTGTTTCTGAGCTTCGGGGCGAACTCCCTCGACTTCGAGCTTCGCGTCTGGATATTGGATGTTGATCAAAGGCTGAAGACAAGGTCGCAGATTCACCAGGAGATTGACCGGCGTTTCCGGGAAGCCAAAATTGAAATCGCTTTTCCCCAACGGGACCTGCATTTGCGCAGTGTGGATGAGTCGGTTCATATCCCACTCCCGAAGACTTCTAATGAATCAAAACCCATGTAAGGGCCCCAATCAGCGAAACAATATGGGAGGATTCGGATCGGGGGGAACCAGGTCGATGATATTCAACTTGTCGCCCACCACATACACCAGCACAATGGCACCGATAATGAGCATGACAACCCCCACCAGGGTTAGGATACGGTTTTTTGACCTGACCATTTGAATCAGAATAAAGGCCGGGAGGATTGCAAAAAGAACCGTCTCCCCCACCCCCCCCACAATATCCAGGGCACTCAGAAAAATATGGGGATAAACCAGGGCAATGATCAGGGGCGGCAAAAACGATATGCACCCCACCAGGAAACGACTGTCTTTCTTCAGATAGGTCACCGTCATATCCCTGATGAATCCAAGCAATCCTGCGCTGTTTGCCATATAGGAAGCCGTGACGGAAAATACCGCGAAAACCGTACTAAAAATGGTGAACAACCTCGATTTCAAGATTTCCGACATGGGGACTGTGGCCGGAAGACCGTGCCAGTAGGCTTCTTCAATACTGTTTTTGGTAAGGCCAGATGCATTTTCAGTCATGGTCCCCAACACCACCGTGACCCAGACCAAATTAATCAACAATCCAAGAAATACCCCTAGGAAGATGGCCTTCCGGCACGCTACCACATCATGCTTGAGCGCACGGGACACGGTGGGGATGATATTGTGAAAATGAAATGCCGATACGGCAACGGGCAGGCCGACCACCATCAGTTTCCAGTCCGTGTAATTCAGTTTTTCCACATCAAAGTGACTGACTCCGGTCAGTACCAGACCGAAAAAGGTAATCCAGATGACGGCGATGACAACCATATTACCTTTCCGCAGCGCTTCCATTCCAAACAGGATCATGGTTGTCAAGATGCAGAAATAGATAATCGTGATTAATGATGGGGAGATGGGCAGGTTGGGAAAGGAATTCTTCACCAGTGAAAATACCATGGTGGATATCCCGCCCAGATACGCCACCAGAACACCGTAAAGCAGGATCAGGTTGCAGACGATGGCAACCCATTTCCCCGCTTTCCCCAGGGAATTCCCAAAAAACGAGGGGATATCAAAGCTGTCACTTTTTTCAATATTGATTTTGTAGGCGATCACCCAGGCGGAAACCAGCATAACGGCCCATACCACGACAATGGAGATCAGAGCCGGGACAAATCCGCACAACCCGCACTTGATGGGAAGCGCGAGGACACCCACCCCCAGGACATTTCCCATCACCAGAAAAGAGGTTGTAACAACCGGCAGTCGCTCATTTGTTTCAGTGTGGTTCATGGCATCTGGAAGATCCGACTTTGACCGCATTTCATTTGAAAATCAAAGGTTGATTTATCACGACCATCTGCAATCCGGTCAGTTGGTGTAGGGAAGAGAGGAATGGTGCAGGATGATCTTGAGCTTTCCTTCATGGTCCTTTACATAGCCGAATGCGTATTCGACTTTTACGACATTTCCTTTCAGGGGCGTAAAGAAGTATTTTCCCATGGCCATGGCCACATCGCCGTTGATATAGATTCCGGCATTCTTAAACCGGACGTCGATCCACGGTTTCAGGGCGAACCCCTTGTCCTCGGGAAAACTCTTATTGTGTCCAACAAAATAGCTTAGGGCCCCTTCTTTCGTTGTTCGAAATCTGATATCCGCAGCCTTGGTGGGTTTAAACAGGACCTGACCTGTCTGATAAGCGTATAAATCATCCAAAAGGGTTTTGGCGGCCTGCCTGTAGTCCTGACCGTCCGTGTATTTTTTTCCAAGACCTACCACCGCATCGCTCCATGCCTTCTGTGCGTTGATCACTTCCTCCTTTGTGATTTTATCCCCCCCTGCGGAAACAGAGCCTGCACTAAAAACCACTGCCAATAACGAAATGATGATGATCCTGAAGAGACAAAAAAACTTGACGGATTTTTTCATGATATGTCCTTTCTCGCTTCCAATAGTATCTTTCTTGTGGTGCCGGTCCGGGCGCTTTCAGTTTCGATTCCCACAATAGATGGATTCGTTGGTTGGATCAAGATAATTCCTTTGGATTGCGAACCCGCAGAAACGCCAGGTGCGTTGCCACAAAAATGGGCTTGCAGCTTAGGCTTTTTTATCGTATCAAATGAACTGGGCGGCCTCGATAAAGTTGTACCCAGAGGCAAAATGCTGGCGGTTGATCAGATCATGCGGTTCTCGAAACAACGGGGGATCATCTTGTGAAAGCCTCACAGCCAAAAGATATTGTGTGCGAAATGCTGGGTTCTTCGGGTGTCCAGATCAACGGGGATAGACCCTGGGATATGCGGATACACAACCCTGACTTTTATGAAAGGGTTCTATCGGGTGGTTCCCTTGCTCTGGGGCAGAGTTACATGGATGGCTGGTGGGACTGTGACGCCCTTGATCAATTCTTTGAAAAAATAATGGAGAACCGCCTGGACAAAAAACCGAAAGCGGCTTCTGTAGCAGCACTGTGGACAGTACTGAAGGCAAAACTCCTGAACGCACAAAGTAGATCCAGGGCTTATATCATCGGGGAACGGCATTATGACACCGGTAATGACCTTTTTTCCATTATGCTGGATAAGGGCCTCAATTATTCTTGCGCCTATTGGAAAGAAGCTGAAACACTGGATGCCGCACAGGAAGCCAAGTTAGACCTGATCTGCCGGAAGATAGGGCTGAAGCCGGGCATGACGGTCCTGGACATTGGATGCGGCTGGGGCGGATTTGCAAAATTTGCCGCTGAAAAATACGGCGCCGGAATATATGGCGTAACCGTATCCCGGGAGCAGGTGGAATATGCAAACAGCTGCTGCCGGCCTCTTGATGTTAAAATCGAGCTGAAGGACTACCGGGAAGTAAGAGAAAAATTTGATCGTGTCATTTCCATAGGCATGTTCGAGCATGTGGGCTTTAAAAACTACAGAACTTTCATGAAAGTTGTCCATCAATGCCTGAAGGATGACGGCCTTTTTTTGCTCCATACCATCGGCGGAAACACTTCGGTGAATTCAAACGACCCATGGATCAATCAATATATTTTCCCCAATTCAATGCTGCCTTCCTCAAAACAGATTGCCGAGGCAATCGAGGGGCTGTTCGTGCTCGAAGACTGGCATAACTTTGGGCAATACTACGACAAGACGTTGATGGTATGGTACGACAATTTTAAGAAAAACTGGGCCA
>Ga0233437_1003584_pt1 | contig 20095 bp, 30 predicted proteins | sample SI_122_August201_FD_182714 | JGI IMG/M metagenome (GOLD analysis project Ga0233437, IMG submission 182714) | Seawater microbial communities from Saanich Inlet, British Columbia, Canada - SI_122_August2016_200_MG | ecosystem: Environmental > Aquatic > Marine > Inlet | place: Canada: British...
ACGTCTCTCTCAAAGAACTCGCCTGCTTTTGGATGCATTGTTGATACGCCTTGTCCAACATCAATAATAACCATTTCTTCGTTGTTGTTTAGAATATTGTATTCGCTTAAGTCAGCGTGAACAACTTTTCGTTCAACCATTTTTGCCATGTACTCACACATCAACTCATACTTCTCTTGCATATCTTCGAATGGTGCGTATTTTGCTCGTTTAGCTGCTTCACCGTTCTTTCCAATAAATTCCATTACCAAACAATTTCGTTTAAATGCGATTGGTAGGGGCACACGAATCTTTGCTTTAGTAAATTCTTCTAGGTTCCTAAACTCTTTTTTTGTCCATGCTTCAATAATATTAAACTTATTTTTTTGAACGTCTTTGAATCGGTCGTCTCCAGCAATATAATCCATCATGTGTTTGAAATCGCTTGTCTCAATCTTGTAAATCTTTAGCGCATAATAATTGTCTCCGCTCTTACAACGAAAAACATTGCCTTCTTTTCCAGTAGCAATAACAAATTCTACTTCTTCAAAATACTTTTTTCTTGAAAGAGAAAAAATAGTGTCTAGCGTAGCTTTGTCAAAAACATCGTTGAAAATCTTTTTCACTTGCTTGTTCTTAACGAATTTTTCTATTCGATTATCTTCTATATCTTCTGCTTCCATAAAAATTAGTTAGGTTCTTAGAACTTTTAAGTCTTTAGATTGGGAACTTTTTCATGTAACCGTTTCTTTTCAACCATTCTACTTGGTGTCCAAGGTATCTCCAAACGATATCGCCTTTACTTGGTTGGAAATCCCATAATTTAACAATTATGACGTCGTTCTCGCGAATCCAAACTCTTTTTCGTAGTTTTCCAGGGATTCGTAATTGTCTTTCTTCTCCATCTTCACAAAGAGATTTTACTTGGTCAGTACCCATTAATTGCATTACAATTCCTAGTTGTTCGCCTTCGCTTCTGTTTGGTAATTTTACACGAGTTACTTCTGGCGCGGGTGCACCTGAACTTCTTCGCATCGAATTCTTTCTTTTTTGACTATTGAAATTTGCCATTCGTAATTCACCTAAATATTATATATCTGGGCATGTTTAATGCCGCTTATTAAAATCACATTGTTTTCATTTATTAAACCTTGTTCTATTGCGATTTCAACACACTTGTTTCCAAATAGATTAATCGAACCAAATTCAGTCATTGTTTCAATTAATTCTTCTTTAGTTACTTTGTCTCCACCAAAGAATTTTTCATTAACACTAAAAAAAAGTTTTCCGTCTTCGAATTCTTTTCCAAGTAGTTCTTTGTCACAAACAGCTAATACAGAATCATTACCTATTTCGTGTTTTTTTGCTATCAAAGTATCACTTAGATTCCTTTTACTGGTGTGATTGCTCCGCAAGCCTCACATTTCATCATTTTTGTTCCTTGTTGCACCAAAATCTTTGTATCTGGTTTTTTGCATTCAGAACAAAGAACAAATTGTTTGAAATAATTCTCAATTAATTTATTTAATTGGATTGCACCAATTTTTCCGTTTACTAGTAAGTTAGCTCCGCTTTCAGTTACACTAGTTCCTGTTTCTTTTGTTAAGAATTTTAAAAAATGCTTTTTGTCTCGTCTCATTTCTTTTAATAGGGCAGTTACTCCTTTCACAAAAGTCTTTTTTCCTTGTATATTAGACTCTACCCTAGGAATCTCAAATCTCTCGTGATCTAGTGCTTTCTTTGGTATGGATAGATATGCTCTATCCAGCATTTCATCATATTTTAATGTCATTTATATTCAACTCGTATTAATTTTCTCCATACAAACCTATTTAAATGCCATTTTCTTATCTATTGCATGATTGAAGCGTTCATAGCATTTCTAGTTTCAATAGGCCCTCTGGGATTATTTATTGCTGCAATAATAGGAAATGCATCACTTTTCTTACCACTTCCAATTGATCTACTAATTATTCCGCTAGCTACAATTGATTTTTTTGGTTTAGGCGTAATAACTCCAGTGTTACTTGGATTAATAGTTGCTCTTGGAGCTAGCATCGGAGAGTTTAGTGGTTACTTTGTCGGTTTAGCTGGGATAAAGAGTTTTGAAGCAATGAAAAACAAGGAAATAGAAAAACTTCGTTTGTTAAAAGAAAAACTTGAAACAGTTGGAATACCATTAATAGCTTTCTTTTCTTTTACCCCATTGCCATTTGATTTAGTAGGGATTGCAGCAGGGTTATCAAAGTACTCTAAAAAGAAGTTTTTCATCGGTTGTCTCTTAGGAAAAATTCCGCGTTACGTTATTCTTGCTTATGCAGGTTACTATGGGATTGGTTTCTTGATACATTTATTTGGTGCTTAAAATGAAAATTGTTTTATGTGGGAGCATGACTTTTGCGCAAAAAATGATTCAAACAAAAAACGATCTTATTACATTACGCCATGAACCAAATCTAAACGAATTAATCGAAGGGTATGTGAAAAAAGACCCGAGCGTGAGTGAAGCAATAATAGAAAACAAAATAAAGTATGATGTCATAAAAGTTTATTTTGAAGAAATAAAAAATTCAGATGCAATTATTGTTATTAACGAAGAAAAAAACGGTGTCAAAGGGTACATTGGCGGAAATGCATTTCTTGAAATTGGTTTTGCATATGTTCTAGGTAAAAAAATATTTTTGTTAAATGATATTCCAAATCTTCCAATAAAAGATGAAATAATTGCAATGAAACCAATCGTTCTTAATGGCGATTTGTCACAGATAAAATAGTAGCTAGTTTTTATACTAAGTTGATGCTTATTTTTTAATGAAAATTGGACGGAAACCACGTAGAATATTTTACAAAACACCTTTTTGGATAACCCAACGTGTACTTGATTCTCGAGGATATGCATATTATAATCGCACCACCGGAAAGTATAGAGTAAAATATCCTACTTCGATTGGAAGAGGTGGAGAAAAAATTGGACAGCAATTTATGGATTCATTTCCGAAACACATCTTGAAAAAACGAAGAAGAGCATTTACTGTTGGAATGAGTTCTACTCAGCATGAATCACAATATGGCTTGGTTATTCGTTTGGGTGCCGACTATATGGGACAAAAGATTGCTTCTGTAAAATTAGGGTTTGAAGGCGAGGCAGTTGTAATAGAAGCAATTAATGGTTCGGATGGTGTGAAAAAAGATTTAGATGCTTTCAAAAATCTGGCAGGCATGCCATGGGCTAATTACCTTTTACAAAAAGTAGAAGAACACGCTAGAAAACATGGTTTCAAATATGTTAAAATTCGAAGGCCTGAAACACTGGATTATTATCATGCGCCGGTGACACAAGGAATTGAATTCCAAACATTTGATTTTGGCGTTGGGGCAAGAGCAATAAGAGAAAGTATGCGAAAATTATATTATTCTGTTGCGCATGCGATGCGTTATAAAAGAAAGTTTCCTTTTTTTGTTAAAGCATTATAAACCAAACAACATAGCTAACCCAATAACGCCTAACATCAAAACAGTTTGTGGTGGTAGCGCAGGTAAAGAAATCTTTTTTGTTCCAACAATATAAATGCTTGCAAACAATCCAATGTAACTAGCAACTAAAACAAGTCCTGCAACTAACAAGTTATTTACAAACCAACCATTTGCAAGAACACTTGCTGATGTAATCAAAGGAATAACCAAATCTCCGTTTCCTAGTTCAAAAGTATGTTTTTTTGTTGGAAAGCAAACAGTAAAAGCAAAATTCTTTTTTGTAACCGCTTTTCCAAGCGTAACCATGTGTTTGGTTCCAAAAACCGCAATCAAATCGTATGCTGACAAAATACTTATAAACAACAATACGGGGAGCAAACCAAATGAGATTCCAATTACGGCGCCCGCACCAATAATTGCGATTAAACTCACAAAATTTCTAAACCAAATATTGTCTTTGTGAGTATACCGATAAACAAGAATCGCTAGAGTAATTAACAATACTAAGAAATCATCGTAAGGAAAAACTGCTCCAAACACAACAGTAGCTGTGGCAAAAATTGCAAGTGCTTCTATAACCCACAAAAACTTTCTTTGTCTTCGATACCGTAAAGCAAGTAAAATAATTATGGTCATCAACATTATCATTCCAAATAAAATAATTGCATTGAGTGGATCGTTAATGTCTCCTGTGAAAGAACCGCTAACAATTCCTAGTCCAAGTAATTTGTTTGCAATAAACAAGCCTATTATTTGTGAAACAACAAAAACTGCTGTTAGTAAAGCAAATACTTCTATACTCAACCAATGGGTTTCCTTATTTTTTACCATGACTAATTAGTGTTTTTTATTCTTTTAAATTAATTGTTTTTCTGTGTTAGAACTAATGTTTCTTAGTTGGTTTTACAAAGTGGTGTCTTGGTTTGTAGATCTCACCTTTTCGTTCTAAGTCTTCAAGAGCAGCAGTAACTTTTCCTTCGTCAAGCCCTTTTTCAATTCCTTCTGCAATTATTTGTTCTATAGGAACCATGTCAACACCTTCACTCATAGCGTCTTTAACTAATTTTAAAGTAACATTAATTGCGTTTTGTTTTGTGTGTGTTACTCCACTAGTAACAATATCAATATCGATCTTACCTGTTTCTGGATCCGTTACAGTTTCTTCAAGAGACTTCCTCACAAGAAAAATTGCTCTCTCAGCGTCTTCTACATCAACAGTATCTTTTAACTTTATTTTAGCACTTGATTCAGATAATCTAACAAGTCCTTCAAGTTGTCTTGCGGTAGCCGCGTAAGCACCTTGTTGTCTTCCTTGATCACGTAAACTAACATAAAACTCTGTTAGCATTTGCATTGCGTCTTCACTTAGAACAGGAAAACATCTTTGTCTTGCATAAGAAATATATTTTCGTAGTAGTTCTCCATCAACAGCAGGTTTAGTTATTTCGTCAATTTTTTCTTTTTCTTCTTTTGAAATTGCTAGTCCTTTTTTAGCTGCTTGTCTTAATTTTTCTCCACTTTGATGTGTTTTAAGAATGTGTTCTGAAATCTTTTGATCCATTGTTCGGTCTAAAACATCTCGTATCATAAAAAATAAATCAAATCTAGAAATTAGTGATGCTGGCAAATCAATTTGTTCTAAAAATGGTTGGAATTTGTCAAAGCGAGAAAACTTTGGATTTGCTGCAGCTAGTAAAGCAGTATCCGTTTTAAATCTTGCAACGATACCTGCTTTTGCAACTGAGATCATTCCTTGTTCCATTGCTTCGTGTAATGCACTTCGATCTTGAGGATCCATTTTATCAAGTTCGTCTGCCATACAAATTCCACCAGAACTCAAAACAAGTGCACCAGCCTTTAGTGTCCAACCACCTTCTCCAAATTCGTCTTTAACAGCACTTGCAGTTAAACCAGCAGAACTAGAAGTTTTTCCACTAATGTAAATACTTTTTGGAGCTAGATTCGCAGTTGCTTGTAGTAATTGTGATTTTCCACATCCAGGATCGCCGATTAATAAAATGTGAACGTTTCCACGAATCTTTTGTTCGTTTGGTAAATTCTTTTGCACTCCTCCAAATAATTGTAGTACTATGCTTTGTTTTACAATGTCGTGTCCATAAATCGCGGGCGCAACACTATTAACTAAAACATCAAATATCTCTGGGTTCTTTGCGAGTTTATGAATTTCTTCTTCTTCTTCTTTGCTAACATCAATTTCTGAAAACTCTTTTTGGGTTTCTTCGAGATAATTAACTTCAACAAATCTTCCATAAACTGTTTTCTTGTCTTTTTGTGGAGGAACTAAGCGCAGTGTTCCAACGAAATTTGTTTTGTCTCCGGCACTAACTTTGTTTACGAGATCATCACTTACGTATACATCAATGTAAACTGCTTGTGCATTTCCGCGTAGTTTTTCAAGTGGTTCTTGTATCTGTATTTTTTGATAATCTATGAATGCACTTTTATCATCAACTAATTCAAAATCACGGCTATGACACTCACACATATTTGGCGATTGTATAGTTTGTTTTTCTTGTGGGATCTTGTAAACGTTTCCACAACGCTTGCACTTCCAAACAGCTAATTTTAATTTTGGTAATACGTCAGTTATTTGTCTTACAAGTCCTTCAACACAAATCATTTTTCCCAAGTGTTTTGAACTGATATCTTTGATATCAATATTTCGATCTTTTGGAAGATTGACAAAACGAATGTGTGGATTAAACGATTCGACATTAAGTGAAGGGACATTTACTTCTTGTATAGCAGTTTTTGCTGATTCCATTACGGTATCAGGATTATCTAATAGTTCATCTGCTAGAATAGGATCAAATTTTTCAAGTGACTTAAAATCAATTATTAACGATCGTTCTTCTGGATAAGACTCAATTATTTTTTCAATGTGTTTTTTGTATTCTAAATTAAAGAACTCTTCGAATCGTTCAACAAAAGGGCTTGACTCTTGCTTTTCAATTTCTTCTAAGTTTATTTCCATTGGGCTCACACAATTCTTGTTTTAATCATTTATAATTGCTTCCTAACCTTAATGCCGACACTTTTTTGCTTACGCAATTAAAAACCCAACACGAAGCAATGCTTCGTGTGTGTAATAAAATCTGTGATTTTACCACATGCACTAAATATACACCTCTGGTGCGGCTAAAGAAGGCTCTTTATCGTGTGGGAGAAAAAGAATTTTTTTCCTTCTGCAAGTAATAGGTATAGGTTGAATTAATAGTTGTGTGGTTTGGAATTCTAACTCGCACAAAACTGTCCTAGAATACGTGTGTTATTATAGTTGCTTTTCTAATTCTCTTGCATTTATTTGAATGTTTGCTAGTAACATTTTTCGGTTATTAATTATGGCCGGATTTCGCCCGTGTACTTCTTTCATTAAAACGTCTGCGGCTTTTTTACTACGTACTTGGCGCAGGCACGTCCATAAATTGAGATAAATAATTACTGGACTGTTTTTATATTGGAATTGAAGTGAATGTAATGCGCCTGCGGAGCATAATGCTCTGATATTTGCGGTGTTGGTGTGTAACTGCTTTGCCAAGTCAGTTATAGTTATTAATTGTGGTTCTTCGCCAAACGTGTTCTTTGCTTCTTCAACAAGCCTTTTGATTCCATCTATTGAGAACTTTATTAATCTTTTTGAATTTAAGCCAACTTGTAATAATAATTCTTGTTTGAATTTAATGTCTTTTGCCGTCTGGCGCTTTGCAAGAACGCATTTTTTTACTTCTGATGGATGAACGCTTGGAGAATATCCGAATGCATGTGCTGCTTGTGCGTTCTTTGCACTTCCGTGAAGTTTATCCAACGCTTTTTGTGCTATTTCTCGATGATTTGGTTTTGGCATATTATCACATTAAGTTGTTCTTCAATTTCTCTGCTTGTTCTTCCAACACGTCTTCACTTACTTCAGGTCCGCTTCCTTCTGTTAAATCAGGATACTCTCCGTCATAAATTGGCAAGATTTTGATGTGATTATGTGCTACTTGCATTCCTTGTACTAATAACCACGTTCGAATAGTGTTAAATGCTGTGTCACTCGCTTTAACGATTCGCTTCGCAACGTTAAAAACGTGTTGATAATCTTCATCTGAAAGATCAAATACATTGTCAATATGTTTTTTCCCAACAACAAGTGTTTGTCCTTTGGTTAAAGGAAACTTATCTAGGAATACAATACATTTATCGTCTTCGTAAACCGTTATTGGCTTTATTTCTCCATTTGAGAACTTACAAAAAATACATGCCGCTTCACTCATTCAAATCACTCCTTATAATATTTCCAATTAACGTATTGTACTAGTAGTGCGAATACATCTATTGCTAAACAAGCAACTCCAACGATTCCCAAAATAATATTTCCGATTAAGAACAATGGGATGGATATTGCAGAGTACAATGCGATTACTCCTACAACAAAAAATGGTATAAATAAAAACAAAAATTCTGTGTTTCCGTGCATATACTAATTACTGCACTTTTTCTTTTAAATTTACTCTTAGCCAAATAATCCTTTTTTTTCAATAGCACTTTCGCCTAGAACAGAAACAACCTTTTCGGCGGTGTTCCTCGCTTTTGTTTCATCTTTTTCTCCGCGAACAAGGATTTTTCCGTTCTTAAAAATAGAAACAGTGCCCAAGTCAATTTTAACAATCAACAATACTTTTGAGTTGATATCGATTGTAGCAATTTTGGCAAGTTCTTCACTTGCTTTTGCTAAATCGATTTTAGTTTTCTTTTTTGGAAAAAATTCGTAGCTAACTTTGCTCGTACAAGGTTTTCCAACAAAATCTTTTAGTTCCATTTACATTACCTTAACAATTCTAATCTTTTTAATTGCTTCTATAACTAGTTCATCCATTTTGCACTTAATCATTTCTTTTGCAACTTTCGCTAGCTTTGTTTTGGTTTTCGGTTTGCCGCTAGCAAGTGCATCACACATTTCTTTTCCACAACTCGCAGCAAAAAAACCTTCTTTTTTTGAAATGTCAACAATCTCTTGTTTTTCAAGAAACATTAATGGTCTAAGAATCTCGATTTCGACTTGAGAATTAATTGTTTCTAAATTATTCATTGTTTGCGAAGAAACTTGTCCCAAACTTTCTCCAGTAACTAAATAGTTAATTTCTTTTTGCTTAGCAATCGCTTCAGAAGCTTTTATAAAAAATATTTTCATTAAAACGAAGTAGTATTCTCGGTAACTATTATCTGCAATGAATTGTAATTCTTTTCCCGCTTCTACAACAATCAATTCTGCAAGACCAAGTTTTTTTGCTGCAGCCAACGATTTTTCTTCTGGAGAAGAATCAGTAAACGGCTCTTGAGAAAAATGAATCGCACTCAAATCAAATTTCTCTTTTGCAACTAGTCCCGCAACAGGCGAATCGATTCCTCCACTTACTAGCAACAATGCTTTTTCTTTAGTCATAACAATATTCTAGAGAATTAGTTTAATTAGCGTTTCGCTTTTTCGCGCGCTTCTTTTCGTTTTCGTTTGATGTGTTGCCAAAGACTATTTTCGAGTGCATGCCGTTCAGCATGATTTTTGTGTCTTTCTCCAATATTTCTGAGTTTCTTTAGCAGAGGATCAGATTTTCTAATATTAACTCCGCCAAGACAAATATATGTCGAATGTTTTGGGTGTGTATTTTCGAATTCTCTTAATCTTTTATGTCTAAAGTAGGGCATGCTGTAATTAAGAATTGAAACTATAAAAAACTAGTGGAATTACTTTTTCCGATTAACTTTTACTGCGCCACCGTATTTCTGGTATTCTACTTCGTCTCCAGATGTTAGAGCGAATTCTGGTTTTGGTGCTTCGTGTGTTTCGTAGGTTTCAGTGTCCATTATTTGTACCATGTTTCCAACAATAGCAACAACTTGTCCAGAACTCTTCAAAACAATAGGAGCTTCTACTTCTACGTCAGTTCCTTTCAACAAACCTCTTTTTTGGTTAGTAAAAATATTAAATGCTACTATGCGAACTTTTGCCGAACCGTGTTTTCCAGGTTTAGATTTTTCAGTTGTCTTAACTTGACAAACTTCTCCGTCAATTAGAACGTATTTTCCTGGTTTTAGCAAACCCGCTTGCATGAATTTCTTTTCGTCAACCATAATAGAAATGAAATCAATTGAATTTAAAAAGCTACTGTCATTACAACAAAATTTCTTGGGATAAGTACTCAGTCATTGTTTTTGATAAAAAATTTATTTTGCGTATAATTCTTGAGTATTTTGGCACTTGGAAAGTAAAGATTCTTTGGTAACTCTTCTAAATCAAACCAGTTCCACTCGGTTATTTCGTCCGGTTCCATAACTTTGGCTTCTCCAGAAAACTTTTTTGCGCATAAACCAATTGTAATGAAATGCGCGTGCTCATTTTTATCTTCGTTAACACAAATAACTTCTAAATCTTCGAGTTCGATGGCAAGGCTAGTTTCTTCAGCAAGTTCACGCTTTGCGCCTTCAACAAAGGCCTCACCATAATCGAGTTTTCCTCCAGGCATAGTCCACACGTCTGCTGCGCGAAACACAGAGTCAGCTTTATCTGGGTCTTCGTGTCTTCGTCCCAACAAAACCTTATTATCGCGTAAAACAAGTACTCCAAAACCAACTCCAATCCTCTTTTTTTCTTCCATAATAATCAATTAATTATTTACCACTAAACCTTTTTATTCCCTTTATTCTTATATTTTAACATATAATAGGTGATTTTTGTGTTAAGAAAAAAAATAAGAAGTTTATTAGAACATAGAGAAAAAAAAATGGCTGTTTTTGTTGATGGCCCAAACCTACTAAGAAAAGAATTGGGTATTGACCTTGAAACTATAAAAAAAGAAGCTCAAAAATTTGGTTCAATAAAAATTGGTAGAGTTTATCTAAACCAATTTGCTTCAAACAAATTAGTGGAAGCAGTTGTTAACCAAGGCTTTGAACCAATTATAACTACAACGGACGTGGACGTTGCAATGGCTTGTGACGCAACCGAAACAGTTTTCAACGAAGAAATTGATGTAATGGTTTTTGCGACAAGAGATAGTGATTTCTTACCTGCTCTAATAAAAGCAAAAAACAAGGGAAAAGAAACTGTTGCGCTAATGGCAGAAGAAATGAGTGCTTCTGCACTAAAAAATACTGCCGACAAAGTAATTTTTTTGAAGGGGAAGTAAATGAATTTTCCAGTAGGCGAAATAAAAACAAAAGCTACGTTGCCAGTAACATTTACGACTGTAGCTGATACACTAATTACTAAAAAGTTTAATGGTTACATAGTTCAATCTATTTCTAATAATACAATCGAAGAAGGAGTTCTATTTTTTCGTGATGGAGAGCTAAATGCGTGTATTACAGAGTGTTTAGGTGAACAAAAAACCTTGAAGGGTGATGAAGCATTCAAAGAGTTTTTGCACCAAACTAAAGGAAGTGGTTTCTTTCAAGTAGTAGAATTAACTCGTAGTCAGGTGGATTTAGTGACTGCTTTTGATGAGCATCTAATTTTACAAAACAAAGTAAATTTAAAAGATCTTCCAAAGCTAATTCCTTCGAAGTTTGAAGCAAAAATTGAGGACAAAGCACAAAAAAACGATTTGTTTGAGAGATTTGGTTTAACAGGATTAAAAAAATAGGTACTGGTGAGGAAAATGGGAAAAGGATTTTTGAAATTATTTTCAGGTAAAAAAGGCGACGATACATCTAAACCAGTGTCACAAGTAGAATTCTTAAGAGATTTTTTGTCAAAACACAATTATGTTTTTTCAAATGACTTCCAAAAAAATCTAGAAATCCTAAAAAGAAAACACTTAGTTGATTCTTTTGTAGTAACAAATTTTGATGGAAGCATTGTAATCGCAAGCGAAGATACTTCTCAATCAGAAGCAATAATGGGAACAGCAATGTTGTCTTATATTAAAAGTGAATTATCAGATTCAGAAGCAGTTCTAATAAAAAGAAGCGATGGTTGGTTTATGTTATTTGCTCTTGACAAAAAAGTTTTTATTGTTCGAGCAGGAAGCGAACTAGCAAGTATTGAGCTAAAAGCGTTGGCTCTTGAGCTAAGTATTCTTCTTGAAGAAAACAAAGCTGCTCTAAAAAAAGAAAAAGGAATTATAGGGTGATTTTTATGGCAAGAGTAATAGCAATCGCATCAGGAAAAGGTGGAACAGGAAAAACTACTTTAACTGCTAACCTAGGAATTTGTTTATCAAAACTAGGAAAAAAAGTTTTGTTAATTGATGCTGACGTTGCAATGGCAAACTTATCACTTATTTTAGGAATGCAATCTTCTCCAATAACTTTGCACGATGTTTTACTTGGAGAAGCGCAAGTACATGATGCAATTTATGATGGACCACAAGGAATTCATTTCATTCCATCAGGACTAAGCTTAGATAATTACAAAAGAGTTGATAGTGAAAGACTATCTGGTTTAGTTAGCGAACTAACAGACAACTACGATTTTATTTTACTTGATGCAGCAGCAGGAATAGAAAAAAATGTTTTAAGTGCTCTAAGTTCTGCACAAGAAACACTGCTTGTAACAATGCCAACTTCTCCTGCAATAGCAGATGCTTTGAAAACAAAGTTAGTAGCACAAAGACTAGGAAGCAAAGTAATGGGTGTAGTAATTAATTTTGTCATGGGTGAAAAAGGAGAAATTAGCAAACAAGAAGCTGCAGGAATTTTAGAATTACCAGTAATGGGGATAGTTCCTTTTGATGCAGAAGTTAGAAAAAGTTTTATGCAACAAAAAGTTGCTCCAGTATCACTAAGAAAAACAAATTCGGATGCTGCAAAAGAATTCCAAAAAATTGCGTCAAGATTAACTGGAATAAAAGTAGCTGAATCAAAAGTAGAGAAACAAGGATTTTTTTCAAAATTATTTGGAAAGTTTAAAAAATAAGAGGTGTTAGAACATGGGAGAAAGACCGTTTGATTTGCTGAACACAGCATTAAACAAAGAAATACTAGTAGTACTAAAAGGAGACACACAGATACAAGGAACATTAAAAGCATTTGATGTACACATGAACCTTCACCTGGAAAACGCTAGCCAAGTAGTTGATGGCGAAGTAAAAAAGAACTTCGGAAAACTATTAGTTCGCGGAGACAGTGTAATCTTAGTTTCACCTTAATGGGATAACAAAAGTCAGCTCGGCGTTACACTTATCTTTTTATATTTGAAGAAAGATAATGTGTTATGAATGCTGATATTCATCACTCAACTGGATTTGCATACATTATATCTTTGATCTTTTTTATTCTAGCTATATTATTATTTTACGGAAGCTTTTTTGCTACAACGGGAGATGCTTTTTTTGCAGGTCTTGCTTTTTTTATAGTTGCAGTCTTGAGTTATGTGTGGGTTAGCAAATTTTTTATAATTACAAAAAAAGATTATTTTATTTATAAAACATTGACAAGCCAATTTAAGATATTTTATTCTGAAATAAACGAAGTAAAACACTTAGTTGGTGTGCCAAGTTCAAAACCAACCGAGATGCGGGGTTTTTTTAGATTAAAAATAATTCATGGCAAAGGTAACTTTACAATCAATGAAGCAATGTTTGCTGATTCTGTATTGTGCGGGTTTATCAATAAAATTATGGTAAAAAATAAGAAGGTTAGATTGAATTCGGGCGCTCAGAAAATCTTCAATAAAGAGTTTAATTCTTTGCGAAAAGATTATCTTGTACCATTTGTTAAAGTCTTATTTGTGATTGCGATAGTTCAAGCAGCAATTACTGTTATTATAAGATTATTAATTTAGATAATAGGGTTTTTTTCTAATTTCTTGTTAGGGGGAGTTATTTTAGTTTCACCTTAATGCAAAAACCTTTTTATTAAGAAAATACTATTTGTATACAGATAAAAATGACTGATAAACATACAGAGGTAGTTGCTTCGATAAAAAAGCTTGTTTCACTAGGCGTAAGCAACGAAGAAATAGTAAATAACCTCTCAGAAGTGGGCTTAGGTAAAGAAGAAGCACAAAAACTAATTGAAGAAGCAAAAGGTGGTTCGACCCAAGGAAAATCTTCAAAAGAGATTTTTGATGAAACAACTAGTAGGCTAAGTCTAGGAGAACAAATCACGGGTCAATTAGGACTTGAAAAAGATTTAGGAAAAACGGTACCAAAACCGGCTGAAACAAAACCAGTTGAAAAGGATATTCCAAAACCAATGCTACAAAATGATGTGGCAAAAGAAGAATTTGGTTTGAAGATAAAATCCAATGCACATGTTGAAGACAAAAAGCCTTTAAGCGAAAAAACAGTTTCCTCGCAAGTTCCAAAACCCGTTCCAAAATCAAATCCTATTCCAACGCCAAAACCTGTTCCAAAACCAGTTGAGGAAAAACCAGTAACGTCGTACTCTGATAACGAATTATTTAAACTTGCAGATGAAGCTAAAAATAATATTCGTGGGAATGAAAATAAAGACAAATCACATCCGTTACCGACTCCAGTGCCTGCACAAGAACACTCGCAAGTACCAATGCCAAAACCAGTTCCGCAGATAGTTTCAAAACCAATTAGTAATACAAAAGGTATTGAAGAGTTATGGAAAAAAGGTATTGTAACTGCAGTAAATGCAAAACTTGATGAAATGAGAAAACTCAAAGACGAAGTTGATTCAAAAATAGCACAGAATGTTGACGCAGCAGTGAAAAGAGAAACAAAACAACTAAAAGTTTTGATGGAATCACAAAAAGATTTGATTATTTCTAGTAATAAAGAAGCGTTAGAACAAAAACAAAAAGAAATTTCTATTATTATTGATGGTAAAATAAATGAGATAAAAGCACAATCAAAAGGACTAACTACGCAGATAGAATCAATTAAGGCTGCCAAACAAGGACAACAACAAAATCTTGATGATATAAAACAAGTTTTGGAAGATGCAAAGAAAACAAAGTCGCAATTACTAGTTGAAATGAATTCTGAACTAGTTAAGAGTCAATCAAAAGCACAAGAGTTTATTGACAAAGCGGATGAACAACTAAAAGTAATGGATGAGCGAATAGACAAAACACTTGCTCTTGAAAAAAATATAGCTGAAGGACTACTCCAAGAAACCGAACAAAAAATAGAGCGATTAACAATAGCAAAGGCAGATGAGTTAATAGAAGAATTACAAATCGAAGTGAACACGTTAAAAACAATTGAAAAAAATATTAACTTAGAAGGTATTGAACAAAAAGTTAAGATGCTTGATGAATTCAAACGAGAATTTGTTGACAGTGTTGAATTTAATCTTGAAAAAATAAATCATGCTGTAGAAGAAATAAATAGAAAAAATGAATTAGTCGGGAAAGAGTGGAATGAAAAAGTTCTTGTTATAAATGCAAAAATGGAAGAGCTAACAAAATTCGAAAAGAAGTTCATCGAAACAATGGGAAAAGTAGTTGACAAAACAAAAAAGAAAAAGTAATTTCATCACTTATTGTATTTTGTTGTAGCACAAGTTAGTTTCTTGTTATACTTCTTATTTGCAGATTTTGTTTTTGACTTTTTAGTTTTTTTCTTCTCATCTTGTAGTTTTGCTATTAGTTCACAAGTATTACAAAACTTTTTTTCAGTTGGTTCACCGCATTTACTACATGCTTTCAACTTTTCACTAAATTCTTTTTTCTTTTCCTTTGAAACTTTCAAATTGTCTTTTAATTGTTCATTAAATCGTAAAGTAGAAAACAATGTTCCTGGAAATCTATTCTCAAAATTGTTTAGCATTTCTCGAAACTCGTTTCGCTTAGCGCTCCAACTATACGGACAACATTCTTGTGAATAATGTTCTATTTCGTTGAACGCACAATAAGCAATAATTTCTTTTTCAGGTGTTTCGTACAATGGTTTTATTCTTTTTACAAATCCGACGTGTTCAATTATCCCTGCGCGTGCACCAGTTCGAATGAGACGCGAAAAATCGTTGTTGAAAACATTCATTACAAAGCTTTGTACTTCATCATCCAGATTATGCCCTGTAATTAATTTGTCTGCTTTAATCTTTTTTGCGTACTTGTTCATAATATGTCTTCTCATGGTTCCACAAAAAGCACATGTTCCTCCAAGTTTAGGATTTTGTTTTAATAGAGGCATAATGTCGTCGTTAGTAATTCCAAATTCATCTTCAAAAGAAATTACTTTGTGCTTAATCCCTTTTTCTTTACAATGCTTCTTGGCAGTTGTAATCGCTTTGTTTCGATAACCTTTCACTCCTTCATCAATAATTAGAACTTCAATTTCGTTGCTCCGAGAATAATATTTGTGGATTAAATGTAACACTACTAGAGAATCTTTTCCTCCAGAAACCGCAACCAATAACTTTTCGCCTGGTTTGAATAACTTGTATTTGCGAATAGTCTTTTTCACTCGATTATCAAAGAACTTAGTGAAATGTGCTTCACAATAATGATGTGGACCATATTCTAGAGAAATACTTGCTTTCTTGCTGCATCTGTCACATTGTTTGGTTTTCATAGAATTTCTTGGATATAATTAAGTTTAAATAGTGAAAGAATAGAAAGTATATAGTGATATGATGGTTGGAAAAGAAAGAATGAGTCCATTAGCGCGCAAGCGTAGAAAATCCAGTGGTGTTGGTGTCGGTCCAAATAATCGAGCCAGAGGAAAGATGGCCTGGCTGTTAAGAGCGATGGATAGAAATGCTAGTAGAGCATTAAAAGTACATGGTAAAGTGTCTAAAGAGAAGAAATAGTTAGTTTTATAAAAGCTTTTTTAGGGTATTTCTTTATACTTGGTGAGAATTAAATCAAATTAGTATTTTAAGTGGTTAGACATGAGCGCAGGAAAATATATTGCAAAAATATTCCAAAAAGAATGGAAAGGTGCTAAAGACAGTGATTACGATTATAAATCATTAATGCAACAAAGAACCATTGATTATCGAAAAGAAGGTAGAACCGTTGTAAAACTTGATAGACCAACTAATTTACCATCAGCAAAACAAGTAGGTTACAAAGCTAAAGAAGGTATTTTTGTTGTTCGTGTACGAGTAAGAAAAGGATCTGGGACACATATAAGACCAAAGAACAAGAGACGGCCAAAAAGACAAGGAAAAGACAAGTTAACTCGAAGAAAGAGTATTCGTTCAATTGCAGAAGAACGTGCTTCAAAGAAATTTGAGAACGCAGAGGTTCTTGGAAGTTATAAAATAGCTGAAGATGGTCAAAGTCATTATTATGAAATTGTTTTAGCAGATAGAGAAACTCCAACAATTAAAAACGATAAGAAATTAAAGTTCTTGTCAGTTGGGCAAAGAGGTCGAGCAGAACGCGGAAAAACTTTTTCAGGTGGAAAGAACAAAGCCGAGAATAAAAAAGTACACGCAAAAAAGAAAAAGAAAAAAGCAAAACAAACACACAACCATAACAAGTAATTATAATTATGGATATAGTCTATGCACAGCCACTCAAAGAGTTGCTGCAAATAAGCTCTTACTTTAAAGAGCAACTAATTGTTTTAGTTAAAGACGAAGCTGGCGAAAAAATCGCTAAGAAAAGAGAATTAATTCCTTGTTTTATTGTAAATGAAAAAACTGATTTAAACAAACTAAAAAAGAAAAGAAAAGCAGTTATGGGTGGAAGCGTAAAAGCAAACGAATTCGCTACCAAAATAAAAGCAGATTTTTTATTACAACCTTCAAATGAAAAACAATTCTTTGATTTAGGTTTAGCAAAAAAGCTTGCCGAGAATGGAACAATCGTGGTACTAATGTTTGAAGAACTCTTAGGAAAAAATTCTTTTGATAGACATTTGTATTGGAAAAATTACTTAGAAATTGTACGCTATTGTAAAAAGAAAAAGACAAAATTTGTAGTCGCATCTGGTTGCAAAGAACCACTAAACCTAAAACCAGGTAAAGTTAGACAATCAATAGCACAAACTCTTGGTCTAACTAATGAGGAAGCAAAAAAAGCGTTGGAAGAACTAAAGTGATATTATGAATAATTCAAAATTAGAAATTTTGAAAATTAATTTTTTTGGTGGAAAAAAATGAAAATAGAAAAAAAGAAAAAGAAAACAATTCCTTTGTCACAAAGAGAAAGAAAACGCTACGTCTTAATAGAAATACTTAATGCTACGATTCCTGAAAAAGATTTTTACTTTGGTTTTTGGATTGAGTTACTAGGGTTCTTTGGTTCAAAGGGTCTAGCAGAAATAAACCCTCGTTTAGTTCTCTACAAAGACAACAAAGCGATTGTGAAATGTGCTCGTGGACGCGAAACCGAGTTAATTGCAGGACTAGCTTTCATTAAAAAAATTAGAAACAAAAAGATTATTCTAAACCCAGTTGTTACTAGTGGAACAATAAAAACAGTTAAAGAAAAAGCTGGTTTTAAGTGAGTTTGAGCTACTTTTTAAGGCTTTTGCTAACATTTAAAAAGGATTGTTTGCTAGAATATATTGTAAAAGAAAGGAAAAGAGAAGAATATCTTTTTTGGTGAAAAAATGTATCCAATGCAATCAAAAACACCTGCATATGACAAGGTTCCAACAATGTTTTCTCCTGATGGGAGACTATACCAAGTAGAGTACGCTTCAAAAATTGTTGAACAAGGAACTACGGGAGTAGGAATAATTTACAAGGACGGAGTAGTTCTAGCAGCGGATAAAAGTATTTCAAGCAAATTAGTTTTTCCAGAGTCAATAGAAAAAATATTTAAGATTGACAAAAATATTGGAGCAGTTTCAGCAGGACTTGTGGGGGACGCACGAAGATTAGTTAGAATCGCACGAAGACAAGCACAAGACAATAAAATGATTTTTTCAGAACCAATTCAAGTAGAAGTAATGGCAAAAGAAATTGCTGAAACAAAACAAGCTTTTACTCAGTACGGTGGTCTAAGACCATTTGGTGTTTCTTTAATTGTTGGGGGCTTTGACGAAAAAGGAGCAAAGTTATTTCAAACAGAACCTAGCGGAGCGCTAGCAGAATACAAGGCAGTTGCAGTTGGAAGAAATAAGGATCGTGCAATGAAAGTTTTTGAAGCAGATTTCAAAGAAAATTTAACTTTTGACCGTGCAGTTACAACAGCTTACAAAGCTCTTACAAAAAGTTTGCCAGAAAAAGAAAAGATTTCTTTATCTAGAGTAGAATTTGCACTAGTTGATGAAAATGGTTTTAGATCAGTAAGTGACCAAGAAGTGAAAAATATTTTAAGTAAATGAAAACGTAAATGAAAAAATTATATTAATTAACTTATATGAGCTCAACGAAAAAGGGCTAATTAGAGAATTAAAAGAAAGTGAAAAAAATATGGAAAAAAATCAGAGATTTTTTACTTTAAAACACAGGAGTGTGTTTTAAATGGTAAAAATAAACGAAGCAGTAATTGCTAGACTAGAAAAAAACGGACACAAATTCGAAGTGTTAGTTGATCCTGATTTAGCAATGGATGTAAAGCACGGCAAAGACGTTAATTTTGATGATCTTTTAGCAGATGAAAAAGTATTTAAAGATTCTAAGAAGGGAGACGAACAAAGCCCAGAAATGTTAAAAGAAAATTTTGATACAGAAGACATGGGAGAAATAGTAAAAAAAATTATTACGCACGGAGATGTTCAATTAACAACTGATCAAAGACGCGCGTTTTTAGCAAAAAAGCGAACAGAAATAATAAATATTATTTCTCAAAACGCAATTAACCCGCAAACAAAAACACCGCACCCTCCACAAAGAATAGAGAATGCGATGGAACAAGAAAAAATTCATATAGATGCTTTCAAAAGCACTGAAGAACAAGTGGAATTAATTGTAAACGCAATAAAAAAGATTTTACCAATTTCAATGGAAAAAATTGATTTTGCAGTAAAAATCCCTGCAGCGCATGCAGGTCGATGTTCGTCAATAATACATAAATTTGAAATTAAAAAAGAAGAATGGCTTAACGATGGATCGTTAGCAGCTGAATTCAAATTACCAGTAGGTCTAAAACAAGATTTACTAAATGAATTGAATTCTGCTACACACGGCGATTTAATTGTTAAGATTGTAGAATAAAGGAAAGGTGAAAAAATGAAGAAAGTAGTAATCCCCGGAGAAATATTGTTCGAGGAAAGAAAAAGACTTGGAAGCAATGTATTTGTTTCTGAAGGAAAAATATATTCCAAAGTACTTGGAATAACAGACAACGAAAATGAAACTGCAACAGTAGTTCCTTTACAAGGACCGTACGTGCCTAGAAGAGACGACAGTGTTGTTGGAGTAATTACAAGAGAAAATTTTGCAGGATACGGAGTAAACATTAACTCGTTTAATGAATGCTTTATCCCAAAAAGTGCTATGAGAACTCCTCTAACACTCGGAGACGTAATTATAGCAAAAGTATCTAACGTGAGTGAGTTAAAAGAAGCTGACTTGACATTCCCAAAGCGAATGGGTGATGGAGAAGTTATTAGCGTTAACCCTGTTAGAAGTCCAAGATTAATTGGAAAAAACGGTTCAATGCTTGACATATTATCTCAAGGAACAGATTGTGAAGTGTTCATTGGGAAAAATGGTCGATTATGGGCTAGAAACGGTGACTTAGAATTGTTAAAGAAAACAGTAAAGTTTATCGAAGAAAATTCGTACAAAAGTAATTTGACAAATGCAGTGGAATCAC
>Ga0233437_1003588_pt1 | contig 20051 bp, 14 predicted proteins | sample SI_122_August201_FD_182714 | JGI IMG/M metagenome (GOLD analysis project Ga0233437, IMG submission 182714) | Seawater microbial communities from Saanich Inlet, British Columbia, Canada - SI_122_August2016_200_MG | ecosystem: Environmental > Aquatic > Marine > Inlet | place: Canada: British...
ATAAACGAATCGGCATCAACTTTTATTCCTGCTACTTCTTCAGACCATACTATATATTCTTCTTCAGTTTCGGCATTAGGGTTAAAAGTAATCTTTGGCTCAACTGGATTAACATTATAGTCTGATACTATTTTTTTTACAGCAGTGGTAACCGTAGATTTATCGGCTACAATATTTATCTGATAGTATATTTTATATTTTTCTGCTTCTTTTGCCTTTAATAACCTTTGCCATAAGCTGCCGGTTTTTTCAAAAAGCATAGCCTCAATTAATATATCATTAATATCTGTTTTAAGTCCAAGAGAAAAAGCATCTTCATTATATACTTTACCCTTAACACTATAGGTTATATTTACGCTTATAAGTTTATTATCAACGCTGTCTTTAAGTGAAATCCTTGCTTCATCTATCGTTTTACCAGTTACATCAACACCCTCAATTATAGTATGAGTTCCAAAAATTCCATTCTTTTGATATACGATCAAATCCTCTTTTGATGGTTTTATTTGTGTAAAAACAACTAGCAAAATACCCAGTATAATAAACACAAAAACACAAGAGAAGATTACAATAAGATTTCTCTTTTTAATGACATCTAATTTCGTCATCTTTATATATTTCTTCTTTTTTGCTGCTGGCTTATTTTTTTTAAAATCCCTTTTACTTATATCTTTTACTCTCATAAATATTGTCACCTTAAGCTTTTTGCTTTATCAATTTTACATCACAATATAATTATAAAACTTCTTAAAACTATAAATCAATTATAACATGATTGTTTTATAATGATATACTTTTACACAAGTTCACACAATTTTAACACAGAATAATGAGGATAAAGTAATGCTTGAAAAATGGAAACTTTCAGAAGAGTTAGCATTAACGCAAAACCAAGATTTTATCAGATATAGGTTTCTGCTTCATGTTTTTAATAAATTTCAGTCATTTACAACAGATAAGTTTTGCATGAATCTATTAAATTTACTGAAATGTTTTCATTCTTATTTAGCAAAAAAGCTTTGATATCATCAGCTGCTCTCCAGCTTTTTCAAAGCTCTTTTTATATTTATATAATTCTATTAAACAAAGATTAAAGCATTAAACTTTTTACAAAATTCAATCGATGGCTCTTATCCTATTCTAATAGCTTAATAATCCCTTTACCTGCATCCACCTCTACTAGCTGCCCATCACTAAAAACAGCCATCGCATCTTCGATTCCTACAATGCAAGGCTTTCCATATTCTCTGGCAACCAAAGCACCATGCTGTAACAATCCTCCAACTTCAAGCAAAATAGCCGAAGCATTTATAAACAATGGTGTCCACCCTGGGTCTGTTGCTTTTGTAACAAGAATTTCTCCTGGTAACAGTGGTTTTTCGTCTGGTGTATGCAAAACTTTGACACGTCCTATCACTACACCCGGGGATATCGGTTGCCCAGCAATTTCTCCCTCTTTTGCTTCTGTCTTTGGCATTGTTAAGATTAGGCCACGAGAGTCAATCAGCTTTGGAAAATTATTCACTCTTGAAAGTTGGCTATAATATTTTTTATTTTCTGTTATCCAGCTTTTAATAACTTCTGCTGATTTCGATTCTGCTTTAGCAGCCTGATCCAAATGCAGCCAGAAAATATCAGATTCAGCCTCAATTTTTTTATTTTTGTAAAGATCGTCTGCTTTTTTTAGTATGATTTCTCTTATTGCTGCTAAACTTCTGACATACCAATATTTAAGCGCCTCACGCTTTCCTCCTAGCTCTACTAAAATATTATATTTTTTTTCTAAATATTTCTTTGACTTACCATTCAATTCGCCCACTATCTCTAGATACGTTTTTTCTCTTAATTCCTTTGATTTGTTATATATCTGGGCCGGGCTTTTATCTCCATCAATTTCTGACATCCCTTTAATTTGATTAAATAACTCCTTTAGGTTTTCTGATTGTCTTTTAACCCCAACATCAAGTTCGTTGTTCGCTCTGCATCCGTAAGTTTGGATATACTCTTCCCACATTGTGCTAAATATTTTGCCAAATCGCCCGTCTTTCAACATCATTATAAATATATCAAAGTCTTTATCCTTAATTTCAGATCTTTGAGATAGTTGATACATGCTCATTCCCATATCGATAGTAACATTATCCGGTAAAGACCGCTCTAGATATTGCATCTTTTCTTTACCATCAACGAATGTTTTTTTAAGCATCTGCTCAATTTTAGATCTGGCAAACTCAGCCGCATAAGTCATAGGGAGCATCATATTGAGTAAATTGATATACTTTTTAAACACTATTCTTGGTGCTTCTAAAAGCGTCATTTTTTCCGTTGCAGCTTTTTTTAAGTATTCATCAAATTCATCTTCAAAAGGCTGATACCATTCTTTATATGCTTTTGGGTCTTTGTTTGCTTTTCTAAGAAACTTTATTGTTGACATATTGTTTTTAATCGCACCAAAAAGCACGCCTTTCATTGCTTCCGGCAATTTTTTTGGTATATATTTTTCTAAGTCTAATGTTTCTAGCATATCAGCAGTAGAAATATCAACTGACTTCCATCCTTTTATCACCTTTTTTAATCCTTGAAATTTGGCACTGGATGATATGTTTATATACATTCTTCCTCCCCGTGTTGTTGCCATTCCCCCTTTTGTATCCAAAGTCACATCTTTCCCCATCATATCTTCAAACATAACAGATTGAGTCGCACCGATACAATCACATCCCAAAACCGATATTGGTGTTGTGATACCTTGTTTTGTTAAGCTTCCGTCAATATATAAAATAGGCTGTTCACCGAAAGTTGTTTGCATCTCAATCGGTAAAGGAACATAAGTTGTTATTGGACGAGATTGTAAAAGATATAGTTCGTCCTTATAAAAAGCCCACTCAATATCAACCGGAAAATCATAAAATTTTTCAACTTTAATAATTAAGTCTAAAAGCTCTCCTATTTGTTTTTCGCTCATAGAAAATTCTTCTCGGTTTCCGGATATTGTTTTTGTGCCGCCTTTACTATTTAACACTATTATTTGTTCTTTATTACCAAGTTTCTTTTCAATAATATCCTTCGTGTTTTTATCAACAACAAATTCATCAGGAGTAATAATGCCTGATACAACAGATTCACCAAGTCCAAAGTTTGCATCTATTACAACCTCATCAAAGCAGTTTGTTAACGGGTTTAATGAAAACCCAACACCTGATGTTTCGGAATCTATTTGTTCTTGGATAATTACAGCTATTCTTATATTCTTTGTATCAAAACCATTTTGATTTTTATATACAAAAACACGCTCATCCATACACGAAACAAAAGCTGTTTTAATTGCATCATAAATATTCTGATTTGTTACTCCGAGAATAGTTTCATATCCTCCGGCAAAAGAAGCCCCTGATAAATCTTCCTCAGGTGAAGAAGATCGAACTGCAAAAAGCTCTCTTTTTTCATAATTATTTAATACAGTTCTAACAACAGCCTTTTGTTCTTCGCTAAAAATCAAGCCCTTTGCTTTGCTTTTTAATTTATCAGCAAAAACTTTAAACGTTGATTGATTAGGTGCAATACTGTTTAAATCTGGAAGCAGTTTAAGCTCATCAATCCATCCTTTAAAAAAGTCAACGGTCAAAACGCTTCCATCAGGCACATTAAACCCACCTTTTTTAAGTTTTATAAGAGATAAAGCCTTCCCACCTACTTCTAGAATTTCTGGTATATCCTTAGAATTAAAGTCATAATATTTTTCCATATCCAAACCTCCACTACTCAATTGAGTCCATACTCATATTATGAGCTTATACTCATATATTTCAATTGTCAAGTGATTTTTATAGATTTGCTATATAAAAACTTGTTTTTTTTTATCACTCATAATATAATGAGTGAGTACTCAAAAAGCGGAGGCAATATAATACTATGGCTGAAGATAGAAAAACCAAACGAACAATACGAATAAGAAGCGAAATCATGGATGCTGCTATCGACATTATTTCTGAAAAAGGATTTAATAACTCGACAACGAAAGAAATCGCAAAAACAGCTGGTATAGCCGAAGGCACTATTTATAATTACTTTGATAATAAAAGCGATATTCTTTTGAGCATAGCGGAAAGATATATGTCATATAAAAGAAGTTTCGATTATTCTTCTGACATATCCAGTACTGAGGAATTTATTAAAAATATGTTTTGGAACAATAATTTTTCAAATATTCAAAAAGACCACGCTAAAGACAGAAAAGTTTTAAAAGCAATGCTTCCAGAATTTTTATCAGATAGAAAATTAGGCAAACTTTACTTTGAGCGAATTGTAGAGCCCTTTCTCGAATCAACTGAAACAAAATTATCAGAATTAAAAGATAGAGGAATAATCAAGGACTATGATGTAAGAGCCCTTTCCAGGATGTTATATTCATCAATTATTGGCTATGCAATTTTAGAAATTAATGGTGATCCTATGGTTACTGATGCATCTGCTTCATTCAGAGAAGAAGCCAGCAGAGCATATGTTGGTGTTTTTGGAAAAGGTATGGGCAAATAAGATATTGTCTTTAACCTTATTTTTATATATCCAATAAATCTTTAGATATTTTCAAGAATATTTTTTCATCAAAAAAAATCGGAGCCGAAAATATTATCCGACTCCGTTGATTATTTAAGTTATGCTTATCTTTAAAGTTCTATCCTTGAATTACTTAATAGGCAATTTTATGCTTCAGCCATTTCTCCGAAAAGATTTGCAACAGCTAGTGCTGGATCTAAAGGAACTTGTGCCGGATTTTTTACATTGTCAGTATCAATTTTTCCTAACGGCAATGGTGTCTTGCCTTCAAATTGAGGCAGCCATTCTCTTTGTGCTTCTAGCATTTCAGAAACCATTACTCTAGTCTCTTGAAGTGTTTGCACAGCTGATGTAAGCGGATCAAGAGCCACAGCCATGACCAATTTTTCTACATCCCCTTCCATAGCAGCTTCTGATGCCATAAGCTGAACATTAATGTTCATCATGTTTAGTGCTGCTAATTGAGTTGGAAGCTTCCCAACATGGACTGGCTGCAGCCCATTTTTATCAACAAAAACAGGGACTTCAACACAGCAGTCTTTTGGTAAGTTTTCGATGTACCCATTCGTATTCATAACGTTGCCGTTTAATTGGAATGGAACGCCTGTTTCAAGCGCTTCTAATACATATGATCCGTAATCTTTGCTTCTTGGTTTTAGATCATCAGCAGCTAATCTTAAGAAATTTCCTTTTGCAAATTTTTCTGCAATCATTTCGCAATAGTAATAATATGCTCCTGATTGGCCGCCAAAGCCTGGTTGGTCACAATAGAGATCAAGTGCTTTTTGATTTTTTCTAAACCAAGGAAGATACTCAGACAAATGACCTGTTGACTCAGTCATAAAATATCCAAACTGACGCATCGCTTCGCCTCTTACCTTTTCATTTATGTAATATTCAGGTTTTTCGAAGTTTTCTTTTAGCATAGGATAAAGGTCTTGTCCGTCTTTTTCGATTTTCAAAAACCATCCCATATGGTTTATTCCAGCGCAAAGGAAATCAATTTCGCTCTTTTTACAATCTGTATAACCCGCAATCATATCTAATGTTGTTTGAACTCCATGACATAAGCCAACGAATGGGATTTTCCCGCTTTTGCCTAAGCCAATAGAGTTTATTGCCATCGGATTAACATAGTTAAGCAAAACAGCGTTTGGACAAAGCTCTTCCATATCTTTAATTATCGATTGGAAAACTGCTATTGATCTTGCTCCTCTAAAAACACCGCCCGGACCTACGCATTGTCCTAGACATTGGTCAACACCATGTTTTAAAGGAATCATATAGTCATGCTTATATGCTTCCATACCGCCGATTTGGAAGAGTGCCAATACATAATCTGCATCCTTCAAAGCATCCCGTCTATCTGTAGTTGCATAAACATTTGCTTTCAAATTATTTTTTGTGATAACACTTTTTGCCCAGCCTTCCACTTTTTCTAGTTTCCACATTGTTGGCCCCATTAGTGCATAGGTTGCATCATTTAATGCTGGAGTTGACAGCATATCGTTTAACAATGTTGTCGAAAAAATAATACTTCCCGCTCCTATTAAAGCTATCTTTGTCATTTTTACATCCTCCTAATATATTTTTAAATCACTAATATGTTCCATATTCCTCTATGGCTTCTAAAAACGCCATTATGTTTTCAAAAGGCACTTCTGGTTCTATTACATGTGTTGGTGCAAGCAGCAAACCCCCACCATCTCCAACCTGCTGAATTAACGATTTACACGTATCCTTTACCTGCTCTTTAGTATAAAACGGCAAAACAGTTTGTGTCCCTACCGCACCCCAAAATGATAAATCATCTCCAAATTCTCTTTTTAGAAAAACCGGGTCCATGCATTCTGGCTGAACAGGGTTTAAGACATCTATTCCAACTTCAATTATGTCCGGAATAACTTTTATTAAATTCCCGTCGCTATGATAAAAAATCAATATATCCGGATTAGCTTTTTTAGCAGCATCAACTACCCTTTTAAGCTTTGGTTTTAAAACTTTCCGCCATAATGCAGGGTCTAACATCATATCTCTTTGGCTAGCGATATCATCACCTAGCATCAAAATATCAGCCCCGCTCAGAGCATAGTTTTTTGCCATCTCTTCTCTAATCTTTGTTACCTTTTCAAGCAGATATTCAGAAAGATTTTCGAACATCATCATATCTATAAAGAATTTATCAAGCCCTCTTAAATACCATGATATTTCAAATATGGTCATTTGCATATTAGCAACAGCAATTAAGTCTTTATTTTTTAATTCATCCACTCTTTCTTTTAATCCAACCCATCGATATTCTTCATCAAAATCAGGAAATGGATAACTTTCGAACTCTTCTATACTGCTAAAACTTTGCATTGGGTGAAGCATGTCTTGAAAATGTGCTGTTCCTGAATTAACACCATAGATTCCCCATTCAGGATTCCAGTTTAGAGGCTTAGCTTCTTTAGGCAGTTCTTTATAAAATGACTTATAGTCATAGTTTTTATTGGTTTTGTTTGGTTCAATATATCTAAACGGAAAATCGAAAAATTCCATATAGTCGCTGTGACCTGTTTTTTGTTTAAATATTTCAATTTGAGCCGGACATAATGTAAAATCAAAAGGAACTTTTGATGGATTCTTTCTTCTAAGAGCTTTTAATACGTTTTGTCTATTGTTCATTTTTTCGACACCTCAAACAACCATTATTTCTCTACACTTGATGATAAAATAAATCATGCATAAATTCTATAGCGATACTGCTTTTGGCTATTTGTAAATGTTTGTGTCAGTGTTGTTTTGTAAAAGTGCCATTTTACGGTACTCTTTTGGCGTCATTGATGTGTATTTTTTAAATAGTGCACTAAAATGCTGCGAGTTGGATATCCCAACCTTTTGTGCGACCGTTGTGATATTGCTGCTTGTGTTTCTAAGCATCATTTTACTTTTTTCTATACGCTTCACTCTAACATACTCCATAACAGAAATATGCATTGAGTTTTTGAATGTATGCATTAAATAACTCGGAGTGAAATGTAGTTCTTGTGCTATTTTGTTTGGAGATATATCTTCGGCTAAATTCATATCAATAAATTTAATCACACTTTTGAGCAATTCTTTACTGGTCGATCTTCTTGACTTTAATAAGCTGGAGCATATTCTTGAAAGCTCTAAAAAAAGTTCGCTGAAGCTCAATGAAACATAAAGTTTATAATCTGTGTTTTTAACAGTCAACTCATCAACTATCTTTTTCATGATTTCACCAAGCTTAACTGAGTTTGAGATTTTTAAATACTCTTCATTCGGCACAGTGATTCCAGGATAAAAACAAGCATCCGTATTTTTGCCTAAATTCTTTAGCGGCGTATTTTCTGTAATGAAATGAATGTTAATTAAAGTGCAGTTTTTATTATTATCCACATAAAATTGATGCTTAGATTCAGGCAATATTAATAAGCAATTATTTTTAGATATTTTTTCAACATCACTGTTAAACTTCATAAAGCCATGACCATCTAATACATGTATAAGTTCAATTGCTTTATGATTGTGAAAATCCGGCATAGACCAGCCTTCGTTGAAAGTATTGATATAATAACGCCAAACAAATTTATCAATATCAATTTCCGATATGAATTTATTTATTAATGTTTTGTTATCCAAATTATACATCCTCTATTTAAGGCTTTAAAAATAACAATCACTTTTGGATCTTTTCTTTTGTTATATATACCATTATACATAACAAATTCAATATTGTGAATATAAATAAATCTATCTAGAAAAAACTACGACTTAATTGTTAAGTCCTAATCGATGTTCTTAATATAGTTTAATATGATTTTTAAGTAATAAGGATAATGCAAATTCAAAAATGATTGTGCTATAAATCTATTATCTTTTTGTCAGCACAGCACTTTTGATATACTGTGCTGACATTTTACTTATTATAAATTCAAATTTTAATTAACACCTTACAAAATAACATATTTGGTTTAATCCATAAATCTTCCATATAAATATGTCTCAAAATTGTTGTATGTTTCATATGTAGGGCCACCAACCCATAGCACATCAAGCTCTGGATGGCTGTTTAAAGGAACATACGGCCTGAATTGTTTATCATCTAAGAATTCATAGCTGTTTGTAATTTCTTCATCTAATTCCCATGTTAATCCGTTATCTAATGTAATCCACTTTTCAATTTCGAAATTTCCCGAACCTAATGGTATTTCTCTAGATAATGATAGTTCATTCACATTATCATAATTCAAAGCAATCCCAGCATCATAAGCCGGTTGGGTTTTGACTGATGCAACAGTATATCCTGCTTGAACGATATAAGATTTAATCCACTCCTCACCGTTCCATTTCGCATACCAATAATGGTTAATATTTTCTTTATCCATTGTTGTATATACCGCTACAGGATTTCCTATATCATCAACACCAACATCTTTAGAAAATACATAGCCGGTATCGCCCTCAAAATCAGAGTCATATATTAAATCCAGTTTTGTTCTGTCTTTAATCGGCAATCTGGAATAATTGATTATTTTAGATCCATCCGCTTTATAAAGCGCCCCGTCTTTATAATAGCAGAAGGTTAAATACTTCCTAATATATGAAGGCTTATCCCGCATCCAATCTGAGCGCAAGAAATATATAGTGTCTATTCCATTAGACGAAACCTCTGCATACGGTGCATTTGTGTCTTTTTCAAACCATAAAGGATTTTCTCTTATAAAGCTGTTACCATTATCAACAGACACATTAATATCCCAAACTCTGATGCTTGGGTCTTTTTCATAGTTTCTTCTTGTAAAGAGATAAATTTTATTTTCTGCAGTAAGCTCTATTGGTTGTACATAGCTGTAATCCCCGGTCGGGTTAGAAATCTCTCTTGTTGCACCAAAAAGGGATATATCCTCTGGCTCTTTTGAAATTGCATAATAAATAGTCTTACTAGAATGCCCTGTCCAAAATACAATGATTCGCTTATCACTATTTCTTATCAACAAAGCAGGTGAACTGTGATCGTCTCCTCCACCTTGAGCTCCATCAAAAGTATCCAGTGTATTTTTCTTCATTTCTTTACTCTCATGATTGTAGCTTGTTATCTGCACATCACCTGTGTTAGTTATTGTACCTATATAAGTCTTATCCTTTTCTCCTTTATAATGCACAGCCAATGGTCTTTGGTGCCATGACCAACCAGCTGTATCATTGTTCGAAATCTTTATTATTTCACCATTTGTTACACTTTTTACTTCCGTATTAGGATAAATTAATGCAACCACCAGCAAAATTATAACAACAGTAAAAACAATTTTAATAAATTTCATAACGCTACCTCCAAAGCCATAATATCATTTGTCTATTTTTTATCATCTCTGATATATTTATCATATTCTAATTTTTTAACTCTATATAAAGTTTCTTCATGTATCTTTCTGTTAGCCGAAACAGCATCTGCTATCAGTCCGAATATTCCTATTTGAAACCCTATTAACATGAACATAACACCTAGGAGTAATGATTGTACATGTCCGCTTCCTTCTCCTCTAAAATAATAAACCAAATAGCGCACCATTGTAGCTGTTCCTAATACAAAAAACACAATACTGGCTATTCCAAATATTTTTAGCGGTTTTACTTGAGAATAAGTTCTAATTATTGTTGCTCCTGATTTTTTAATATAACTTCCCATACTTTTAAATAGCCTTGATTCTCTAAGTTTATCATTTGTTCTTATTGGAACATTCTCAATAGCGATTTTTTGCTTGCCAGCAGAGATAATAGTTTCTAAAGTATAGGAGTATTCGCTAATAACATTAAGTCTCATTGCTGCATCTCTAGAATATGCACGAAACCCGCTTGTAGCATCAATAACATTGCTGTTCGAAGCCTTACGGACAATAGAACTCCCGATTTTTTGCAGCTTTTTTTTGACCTTTGAAAAATGCTCAATTTTGTCAGTCTGTCTGTCTCCTACAACGACCTCTGCCTTATTCTCTAAAATAGGTTTTATTAACAGAGGAATATCATGTCCGCAGTATTGATTATCACCATCAGTATTAACGATAATATCCGCGCCAAGTTTTAGACAAGCATCTATTCCTGTCATAAACCCCTTTGCTAATCCTTTATTTTTCTGCTGTCTTATTATATGATGCACACCAATTTCTCTTGCCACTTCAATAGTTCTGTCTTTGCTGCCATCGTCGATAATTAGATATTCAATTTTATCTACTCCATCAACACGCTTTGGTAAATCTGCAACAGTAACAGGCAATGTTTCTTCCTCGTTATAACAAGGTATTTGTATTATTACTTTCATCTTAAAAACTCCATCCGATTTTATCTTTTGTAATTATTATTTTTATCAATATTAAGTATCTATTAATATCCAATAGGGATTTTACCATTTTATTCTACATGATTCAATAATTTTCTACAATATTTTAAGTTGATTTACGTGTATTAGACTTGAACAGTTTTCTTCTTGTTAACTTTATTAAAAACCTTGTTTATTAAAAATGCTGTTACATCTCCTAATATTGTACATACTCTTAGAACCACACTGATAAAAAGTATATCCCCATCTATTATAAGACCACTTAACAAAAAGACTAACGCTGCTTCTTTAACACCTATGCCTCCAGGCGAACCGGGTGTTAAATATCCAACCAACCATGCAGTGATATATATCCCCGTAATTATAAATAGGTCTTGACTAACCGATTGCCATCCAGTAAAAATAATAAGTAAAGCTAGAAAACATAGTATATTTATAAAGAACACCCAAGCATCAACTGCAACAACTATGCATAAATTAACTCCTGGCCTTTTCCCTTTTATGTTGTCTTTTATCTTTTTATAAGCAATTATTGCGCCGACCACAACAGCCATTAATACAACTGCTATAATGATAAAAATATAATATTTGTTGCCCTGCTCTATAAAATGTAAAAAATATTTGAGAGATAAACAAACAACAAAAACGGCGGCGACTAATATTTTTAAACCCACCTCAAAAAAACTTGAGAAAAGAACCTGTTTGCTGCCAAAACCATACTTTGCACCCAGCATATTTCTTCCTGCGATGTGCATAAAATTACCAGGCAGATATTTACCCATATTAGATGTTGTGTAAACATCTGTAACCTCACGTTGTGATATTTTTTTATCGCTTAAAATTTCTAAAATCTTTTTATATGCTATAGCGTTTAAAAATACTAAAGTAGAAAGCAGACCTGCACAAACGATAACGGTAATTAAAACACGAAAATCTAACAGCATTCTAAAATCAATATCTAAACTAATGAGCTTATATATTATATATCCGATACATATAAGGGTAAAGATTTGCCCTATAATTTTTAAAACTTTTTTATTCATCTTTAAAAACTCAACAATACTCTTATTAGACCCATGTATAAAAACATAAGTTTTCTATTCTTTTTAAATGTTCTGTTCATTTTGTATTCATCCTTAGATCTTATCATATTTTTTATAATAATTTTTGATACTAGAGTATGATTCCACTTGGATTTATCTAAAAAGGTTTTTGCCCCTTTTAAACCATACCTTTCACCGATTATACTTCTAGCTTGCGCTGTTTTAAATTTATATATTAACGCCCTTTTGTTTCCTTTTTCAATTTTACTAGGACAAAATTCCTTGCCGCTCAATACTTTGTTATTAATCATTTTATTGATAACGTCATCTGCTTCTTTTGTTCTTGTAATTATTGCAGTATGCTTTATATCCTCTTTTTTCATCTCTTTTAACCATATATCGCCAAAAGAAATATCTGATTCATATCCAAAATTATCAGCGCATACAAAGCACTTGGGTGACGAATAATAGAATGCATTTTTATATGTAGATAAATTATACTTATAGGATATTTCTTTGCTATTTCCATTATCCATTTCTATTACAGTTTTACCACGCCAATGGCCTTTTCGTGAATATATTCTTTTAACTTGATTAATATCAATATCGTTTTTTTCTAATATACGTTCCATCAATCGCTCTTCTGCTATTCCTCCGCAAAATAGACAAAGATTATATTTTATCTTTTCTTTAAACCCCTCTTTTTTTCTTAAAGCATTCAAACCATTAAGATGGCACGGCAGGCATACAACAGCAACTTGACCTTTAAACTCTTTAATCGACTTGAAGCTGTGTTTTAGGTTAAAATTTGTATATATACTGGTTTGACAATCCAATATCTCCTCTTTTGTTGTCGCTATAAAGCTAGAAACCTTTATCTTCCCATTCTTAATATATTGTTTTGAAACTAATGCTCCATCTATATTTTTATTTTCTAACATATAAATTAAAGTTGCAGTAACTGCGCCTCCGCTGGCAGCTCCTCTACGAATCTCTTTATCATTAGAATAACAAGCATACGAGTTTTCCATTTTTCCTAAGTACTTATATTTTTCAGATTCTATACTGTTAATTTCATCTATGATAACTTTAATATTCTTATATGAAGATTTTTTAACTTCGGCGATATTATTATGAATCTTTTGTTTTATATTATCCTCTTCATCTAAAACTTTTTCGAATCTCTCAACCAGATCTTCATAATGTAAGTTTTTGTAGTCTACAGAATACTCCTCTAAATCAAACATGTCTAATACTTCTTTATATTTATGACTCCAGCCCACAAGCAGCACAGGCACGCCCTTTTCTAATGCTCCAATCATCGCATGGAATCTTGAAGCTACAAGAATATTGCTTTTTGAAATAATCTCTCTTATAATTTCTGGTGTAAACTCTTTGTTATACCATCGCACATCTTTATTATTATCAATCATACCATAAAGCTTTTCTCCAATAGGAAGATCATTATTTTTTAGTTTTTCCGTTCCTTTTCTAGCAGCGTTTGCGATAATAAAAACGCCATATCCTTTATTATTTATATATTTTATAAAGCGTTTCATTATATCAAAATAATCAATGCCAGCTTTCTCACAAGACTTGAAAACAACCGAGCTAATAGACAGTGTAATAAATTTTTTATCAAAAAATTTATCCTTTTGCATTATCTCTTTTACCTTATTTTTACTTTCATCACCATCAGGCATAATAAAGGCACAATCTGCACATGATATAATATTAGCAAGCCCTAAATTAGTCAAATACTCTTCTGTGTATTTTCCTCTAGCACAAACAGCCTTGATTTTTCTAAGAGCAATTTTTGCCCAAATCTTATTATATATTTTGTTGCATGGTCCCATCGCCTGGGATGCTTTTATTACAGGAGTCCCAACCAGCAATGGTGTAGCCGCACAGATAAAATTGTAAGTATTCATTATGAATCCACGGCTGTCAACAAAGGATATTCCGGCTGCATCCACAACTAAATCACATTTATAAAATCCATCAATTATTTTGTTCATTAATAATAATTTTTTTATAAATTTTACCCATTTAAACAGCCTAAATAAAATTGCCAGAGGAAATGCTATGAAAATTATTCTTTCCGGTTTAGCTGAAATAATATTTAAAAACGAATAAGGATTTTGCGCATTATCCTCTTTAGGGTATACAGAAAATAAGGAGAACTCAGCTTTCTCCTTCTCATTAATTACGTTCTTTATTATAGACTGGAGCATCGCTGCTGCTCCTTTGTTTCCAGAAAAATTTGCTGCTGTTATTCCAATTTTTATACTCATATCGCCCTTAAAAAAATCATAAATTTATATATTTTCTAGTTGTCATTAAATAAATCTCTCGTGTATACTTTATCTTTAACATCTAATAATTTATCAGACATTCTGTTTGTAATAATTAAATCTGATTTAGACTTAAACTCTTCAAAATTTCTAACGACTTTTGATCTGAAAAATTCTTCTTCTTTTATTACAGGCTCATAAATAATAACTTGTATCCCCTTAGCCTTAATTCTTTTCATAATACCCTGCATTGATGATGATCTTATATTGTCCGAATTTTTCTTCATGGTCAATCTATATATACCGACAATTTCAGGTTTTCTTTTTAGAATCATCTCTGATATATGGTCTTTTCTTGTTGTGTTAGCATCAACAATCGCTTCGATTATATTATTTGGTACGTTTTTATAGTTTGCCATAAGTTGTTTAGTATCCTTAGGCAGACAATAACCCCCATATCCAAAGGATGGATTATTATAATGATTACCAATACGAGGATCAAGCCCAACTCCTTTTATAATATCCTTTGTGCTTAAACCTCGAATTTCAGCATATGTATCCAGTTCATTAAAGAATGCAACCCTCATAGCTAAATATGTATTTGCAAACAGCTTAATTGCTTCGGCTTCTGTAGAGTTTGTATAAAGAACAGGTGCTTTTTTGTCGATTGCTCCTTGAATTAACAGCTCTGCAAAGGCTTCTGCTCTTTTAGACTTTTCTCCAATAATTATTCTTGACGGATATAGATTGTCCAGCAAAGCTTTGCCTTCTCTTAAAAACTCGGGAATAAAAATTATGTTAGATACACCAAGTTTTTCGCATAATGTCCGTGTATATCCTACCGGAACGGTTGATTTAATTATAATGGTTGCTTTAGGATTTATCTTAATAGCATCAGAAATAACTGTTTCTATTGAAGATGTGTCAAAGAAATTTTTTTTAGGATCATAGTTTGTGGATGTTGCAATTATAATATAATCTGAACTCTTAAAAGCTCTTTCCTTGCTCGTAGTTGCTTCTAAATCCAGGTTTTTGTTGGATAAATACTCTTCCACTTCACTATCTATTATCGGAGACTTTTTATTATTTATCATATCTACCTTTTCAGATAAAATATCATAAGCAATAACTTTATTATTTTGTGCCAGCAAAATTGCATTTGATAGCCCGACATAGCCTAAACCAACTATCGTAATATTCATTTTTTCTTCTAATATAATTTTATGTTGGATCTAATAATGATTCAATTCCGACAATAATATTGATATTAGTATTAAATTCCTCTTACTTAATACTATCATATATTTTCGCAATATTAAACATAAACTAAAGGCGCATAAAGTCCTTATTTACTAGACATTTGATAGGTCTAATCTTATAAATATTCTAGTTTTAATTCCAAATTCTCATTAAATAGTTGATAATATGCATCTCATTTGCGAAACACAATAGCCCGATTGCACAAGCAATATATTTGTAATAGGACTTATCATATAAAAAGTTATCATATATATGAGCTATAATATATATGAAGGGAAAGGAGAGTATGAGGTAATACCTTCCATGAGTAGCAATCAAAATACCATTTCTATTAAATACATTAAAATGGGTATACATTAAACCAAGAACCACTACAAAAATAGTTATCATAAAAAATATCAGCATTACATCATGTTCTTTATTTAATTTTGCATTAGCTAACAGATGATAACAAGAATAGATTATACCTACTAAAGCTATTATTACATATAGACCTAAATTATTTCTTCCAGACATACCCCAAACGGCATCTGCAGCAGAAATTATAATAATGAAGCTTGCTATAATAATGTATCTTTTTTTATTTATGTTAAGATTGTTTTCTTTCGCTTTTAAAAACGAAAATATGAATGTTCCTACTCCAATTAATGCACTGTAAAAATATCTAACATATATATCAGTTCCGACAAAGTTCAGCCACCCTACAAAGCAGCATAAGTGTTTATATATCTCGTTGATATATCCTTCTGCTAAAAAAGCAAAGAATCCATAATCAAAGTCAGTACTATAAATTTGATTTTTTGTAGGCAATAATTTATCATATAAAATAATGTTCCTTGCAAAAAAAGGACCAATAATCACCAGTGTAATCCATATACATATCAATAATGATAAAATTACTTTCTTTGGAGCAAACTTTTTTATCAGCAGATATATGAAAAACAATGCATAGGGGACTAAAATTAGTGCTCCCGTATATTTTGTCAGTAAAATTAGATTAGCGAAAACCACAAACAAAATCATATCGACTTTATTGGAGTATTTCTGATATTTTATTAGATAGAACAGGCTCATTACAGAAAGTAATATAACCAAACTGTCATTAGAAATAACAGAATAATAGTATTGTATCATCGGAGAGAAAACCGCAATAGTTAAGAATATACCTATAAAAAATTTATTTCTTTTAAGCAGTTTTAGCAACTTATAACTATATATTAAAAATAGTACTCCAAGCAAAACTGTTGCTATTCTCAGCAGATATACGAGATAAACCAGCTTGTCAGTAAAAACCCTTCCGATTTGGAGTATTGGAGCCATCAATGCATAATATGCTGGTGGATGTTGGATTATCCAGTTACACCCTTTTTCCATTATTTCATCGCTAATTTTATGACTCGAATAGTCTTTAATCCCTTTTGTATATTCTCCTGCCATTGTATTTTCATTTCTATAAAAACTTGTCACATTGAGAACCGGCAATTTTTTTTCATCTTGGATATAATGGATATAAGAAAAATGACCCACTTCATCAGGTGCCTCATATAAAGATGGTGGAGTAATAATCACTGCGTATGCGATTCCTTTAAGTAAAAATATAATGCTAAAAACAATTATTAGCCAATGTTTTTTTAACAATTTTATCTCCATCTCCATTATTGTCTATTTATGCTTTTATATATACATATACACTATATAGTTATCGTTATATAGATATAATACAATATCACACAGTATATCACATTATATCACATATTATTGTAATATTTCTATTAGCTTCTTATTTTGTAATGAATTTTTGCTCTAACGCTAACTTATTAATTAAATCTGTTTTTCCTGCAGAGAGTTTTAGATTTAAAAGAAAATTAAAAGACATCTGATCACTCAGATGCCTTTATAATTAAGTTTGATTAGTCTTTTTTAATTTATAGATGTAGCAAGTTGACCTACTAAATATTCTCTATCCATATTAGTCATATTTTCTAATACATCCAAAATCCATTTTTCTACCTTTTCTTCTTTTTCACATAAAATCCATTTATAATTATCTCCAAAGTTCACAACAATAAACTCATCTAATTCTTTTATATATCCTTTGTTAGGATAATCCGGCATATTTCCTGCTAGGGCCTTACCTTCATCGTATTGCTCCCCACTAGCTTTATTAAGCTGATGCCCGTGATACTCTAAAAAATTATGAAATTGCATTGCTCTAAAATCAAAGGAGACAATGCTCCACCCGATTATCGGTCTTCCATTTGCAGATACCTTTTCTACTTGTGGTGCCATTGCAGTCTCTCCAACAAAAACAATCGGTTTTGTTTGATCAAAATCACGCTCAATGGACATAGCAACTTCAACAGCGATCTCTTTATCCTTCTCATATCTTTGATAATCATTAACAAACCATTTGTTTAGTATCCTTGTTTGGTTAACCACTAACACCATAATTATTACTCCATAGCATACTTTTAGCCAATGCGGTTTTAGCATCATCATTATCAGCATCAATACGAATCCAATAAATACAGCAAATGATGGATTCGCTCTGTATGGGACGATATGTCCGCTTATAAGATGTAAAGATATCACAGATATTAAAAGCCCAAACATAAGAAGCAATATTATTGGCTGCTTTTTTTTAATTGCTAAAAATATTGCGATTACCACACCAAGAAAGCCAGAAGCTAAAAACACTGCGATAGGTGAATACCAATATGCTGCCAATATATATCTATATACAAAACCCAATACCAGAGTTTTTAAAGAATACAAAATCGGATATTTGAACCAAGAAACCGTGTTTCCTGCTCCAAGCGGAGTGTGAGTTATTACTTTTCTTAATATAGAAGTGATTAATGCCTCAAGTCCCAAAGCTATCACAATAACTAATATTGTAACTAATAAAAGCTTTAAACAATGCTTTAATGTCGTCTTTTCATTTTCCTTCTTTATATATTCTAAAATTAAGATAAAGAATATTCCACAAAGAACAACCGGTACAAATGACTCATTCATAGATATTATGAAAGTTATTAAAAATATAGGGAGTAAATATAAAACTATTTTTTTTGCTTTATAAGCCTCGTAAATAGCCATTAGAGAAATTGCCGTCAAACCATAACATATTGCAAATGTGAACGGTACAAAAATGAAATGTTCATTTATCATCGGATATGAGACCATAATTAAAGCGAATATGATTAATGCACCTTTTGAAATTTTTTCTTTACCAACCCTCATAAAAAGAACGCTCCATAGTATTACTGAAAAATAAAGAATTAATACACCAAATGCATTTGACCAAAATGGATTAATTCCATATGAGCCAAAGATTAGATTAATCAAAAGTGGTGCAGGTCTACCTTGACCAATTACTGCTCTTGATTCAAGATAAACATCATACGCTGTGTTGTCTATTCCAATAGAATTATGTGTTATTGTAAATCCAAATCCCAAAAAGCAGACCAAGCCAAGAAAAACCAGCAGCAATTTGTTTTCTTTAAAGAGATCTTTTGCAATGTTTTTGTATCTAACAATTTCATTTGTCATCTTTTATATCTTTCTCCTTATCTTAATTCCTTCGAATGATCTTATCAAAGTGTATCTTGAACTAATTACTATAATCTAGCAATATATGTATATGTGATTATAAAATATTTAAATTTTGATGTCAATCCAAAACGACTCAACTTACTCCCCAACTATTTTTTTTTGCACCAGAACCAAAATCACTTATCAAAGAAAAAAGAGTATATCTCCAACAGTTTAAAAAGCTATACGTTATCAAAATCCTCAGATAAGAACGAATACCATTTTATATCGTAGAACTTATCATTTTTCTTTATGTGTTTTTTGAACTCGCCTTCATGTTTAAAACCAATCTTCTCATAAAAAGCAATCGCTCGCTCATTATATGAAAGAACATTGAGGTAAACCTTGTTTAGTCCTCTTTCCTTAAAAGCATATCTCAATAATTCTTTAGTAGCATATTTTGCGTACCCTTTACCCTGTGCCTTCTTTCGCAGTGCTATTGCATACTCGCCGCGAAGGTTACAATTGTCAATATTCTTTAAGCTTACCGTACCCATGTACTCGTCAGATTCATCAACGATAGCAAAGTGTTTGTTAGTTTCATTATTAATAGAATCATCAATGAATTTATAGACAGAGTCTAAATCTATTTGCTCTGAAAGAAAACAGAAAAATCTATTGATACTTTTATCTTGCATCCATTCCAACATCATCAATGCATCCTTTTTTTCTAATTGCCGTAATTTCATTTTAGCTCTCCAATTACAAAGTTGCGTATTTATCTCCTAACATCCATAAAACTTCTCAAGCTGATATTTAGCCTTTATCGTCACCAATATCAGTCTTTGTCCATGTACATCTTAAGAAAATCTTTTTTAAAAAGACCATACAATTTTAAATTATTAAATTTCCCATTTTTATATAGATGCTGTCTAATTGTTCCTTCATATTCAAAACCAAGCTTTTCATGAAAAGTGATTGAGCGAGCATTGAAGTCCAATATATTGATATGAATCTTGT
>Ga0233437_1003591_pt1 | contig 20047 bp, 16 predicted proteins | sample SI_122_August201_FD_182714 | JGI IMG/M metagenome (GOLD analysis project Ga0233437, IMG submission 182714) | Seawater microbial communities from Saanich Inlet, British Columbia, Canada - SI_122_August2016_200_MG | ecosystem: Environmental > Aquatic > Marine > Inlet | place: Canada: British...
AATTTGAAGATAGCTGATCAAATTTTAGATAATAGAAGAAAAATTGCGTATACATATTTAGAGTCTCTTTCTAAGCTAGATAAGGATGCTATCGTGCTGCCTTCTGAAGGTATTGAAGGTGCGCACACTTGGTATGACTTTACAATACGCTCTAAATATAGAGAAAAATTAATGGATTTTCTAAAGAAAAATATGATCCATACAGCAATACGGCACCCAAAACTAATTTCTGATCAGCCAGGAATCCCGGGTAGGCAGGCTGGCGCATTAGAGAATGCAAAAAAATATGTTGATGAAATAATGTGTTTGCCTATATATAATACAATGAGAATGGATGATGCAGAATATGTTTCTGATAAGATAAATGAATTTTTTACGAGAAAATTATATTAATTATTAGGATCCCCAATGTATATTGAATGTCTAGAGAATTGTGATAAATCACAGGTAATTCATCCTGATCTAAAGTTAACTATGGGATTAGGCTCAAGAGTGATCAATTCGTATGTTTCAGGTAATCTTTCGTTGGAACGTTATGCATGTATTAATAGAGTTACTTGTAGGCAATATAATGGTTTGGGTAATTTTTCCTATATTTCAAGATCTAGTGTGGGCCGTTACTGTAGTATGGGGGCTAGGATTAGCGTAGGTGCTTTTCAGCATCCTTTAGACTGGCTTTCGATTTCTGGGATGCAATTTAGGTCTGACTCGTTTGCTGATGCTTTAACTGAAACCATCGACTACACGTACAATGATAATGTTGTCACAAAGATACAAAATGATGTTTGGATTGGTGATAATGCTGTTATTAAATCAGGGGTTGTTCTTTCAACGGGTTGTGTTGTGGGAGCAGGGTCTGTTGTTACTAAGGATGTTGGTCCATATGAAATTGTAGTTGGAAATCCAGCAAAATTATTGAGGAGAAGATTTAACGGAGAAATAATAGAATCACTTCTTCAGTCTGAGTGGTGGGAATTTTCTCCAAGGCAATTGTCTGGAATTTCATTTGATCAAATAAATGTAGCGATTGAACAGATCAATCAATTAAAATAATAGGATTATTTTATGCAAAATAATAGGACAGTCTTCGTTTTTGGGGTGTTTAATATTTTGCACCCGGGGCATTTGAGGTTGCTGCGTTTTGCAAAGGATTGTGGTGGGAGATTGAGTGTAGGCATTTTTAGCGATCGTATTGCGGGCAAATCATCTCATGTGCCACAAAAACTACGATATGATGCCGTAGAGTGTAATGTCTGGGTTGATGAGGCGTTTATAGCGGATGATTCAGCTGTAGATATTATTATACGCTTGAAGCCTGATGTTGTTGTAAAAGGTAAAGAGTATGAAAGTTTAAATAATCCAGAACAGAGTGTGGTTGAATCATACGGTGGTAAATTAATTTTTAGCTCAGGGGAATCCCAGTTTTCGTCGTTTGAAATGTTAAGAAAAGAATTTCATGAATCATCATTTAACACTATAATTAAGCCAGTTGAATATATTTCTAGACATGATGTAGATGTTAAAAAAATTAAAAATATGCTTGATAATGCTAAGTCATTGAAAGTAATTGTAATTGGGGATTTGATTGTCGATGAATATATTACTTGCGAACCTTTGGGTATGTCTCAAGAGGATCCTACGATTGTTGTTAAACCAATCGATAATGTTAAGTTTATAGGTGGTGCTAGTATTGTTGCGGCTCATGCGGCTGGATTAGGCGCCGAGGTTGATTTTTTTTCAGTGGTAGGGCCTGATTCTCCTGCAGATTTTGCTAAGATAGAACTGGATAAATATGGTGTTGATTCATTTATTGTAGTTGATGATACGCGTCCAACAACTTTAAAGCAAAGGTTTATTAGTCAGAACAAAACAATGTTGAGAGTTAGTCATCTTCACCAAGATGCAATTGCTTTATCTTTACAGGATAGAATTTTTGAAAAATTATTATCCGTAATTAAAAATATAGATTTGATTGTGTTTTCTGACTTTAATTATGGTTGTTTGCCTCAGTCGTTGGTTAACAAGATTACTGACCTTGCATCAGATAATGGTATTAAAATTGTTGCAGATAGCCAGTCTTCTTCTCAGATAGGTGATATCAGTCGTTTTAACGGAATGGATATGATTACTCCAACTGAAAGAGAGGCAAGAGTGAGTACTAGAAATCATGAAGATGGACTGGTTGTAATGTGCGAGAAATTAAAAAGACTGTCTAATGCGAAGCATATCTTGCTTAAGCTCGGTAGTGAGGGCTTATTAGTGCATACTGAAGCCTCTGGTCAGGAAGAGTGGACGACTGATCGTATATGTGCATTAAATACATCCCCTAAAGATGTATCTGGAGCAGGAGATAGTCTCTTCATTGTAAGTGCTCTATTGCTAGTTTTGGGAGGGAGTATATGGGACATGGCATATATAGGGTCTATTGCTGCTGCTATTCAGGTTGGGCGTGTGGGGAATACACCTATAACGTCAGAAGAAATACTGCAGAAATTATAGTTTTGAAAGTGATCTTATTGGCTGCTGGATTTGGTACACGGCTTCGCCCCTTAACAGAAAAAACTCCGAAATGCTTAGTATCTATTAAAGGTAGGCCCTTATTGGATATTTGGTTAGAGCATCTAGTCGCGGCTGGTTATGGACCATTCCTGTTAAATACACATTATTTGTCTGAACAGGTTGAAGAGTATGTTGTCTCATCATCTTATCGTGATATTGTACAATTGGTGTATGAGCCAGTTCTGCTTGGAACAGCGGGAACGTTAATACATAATCTCAATTTTTTTGAAGAACAGCCCGGTTTATTAATTCATGCAGACAATTATTGTATTACTGATTTCAATAAATTTATACTTGCACATAATGCTCGTCCTAAAGAATGTTTTCTTACAATGATGACTTTTAGAACTGAAAAACCGTCAACTTGTGGTATTGCTGAGCTTGACGAGAGGGGGGTTGTGGTGAATTTTCATGAGAAAAAGGATAATCCTCCTGGTGATCTGGCGAATGGCGCAATTTATGCTCTTTCTGTAGGTTTTATGAAAATACTACAGAATGAATTTGTGGGTGCTTCTGATTTTAGTACTGAAATTATACCTATGATGTTAGGTAATATTTTCTCTTATGAGGTAGATGGTGTGTTAATTGACATTGGTACTCCTGAAGCTCTTGCGTCTGTAAATGAAGGCTTTGGTATTAGTTAGTGCATTACTTCTTTGTGAGGTACTTTATGGATTATTAGTATGAATAAAATAACAGATTTGCAATCAATTAGTAGGAATTCAGCTGTCTGTCTTGCACCTGCAGGAGGAGCTTCTCTTCGATTTTTATTGAAACTTAAAGAGCATAGGCCTGACCTGGAAATAAATTGCTTTCTGGATTCGTATAGATCAGGTGAGTATTCAGGTATACCAATAAGATTGATTGAAGATGATCTTGATATAGATGAAAATCTAAATATTATTATTGTAATGGAGCGTGATTCAATTAGAGATAATATCAATAAAAGATTACTGAGTTGTGGGTTTGGTAATATATTGTATGTTGATGCTGAGCTGTCCTTAAAATTATCAGACATGAAATACAGGCATGATGCCATGTATTTTTTTTATGATTTAAGTGTTAATTCAATGAATTTTGAATACATGGTCGCTCTGTGTCATGCTGATGCAATTAGGAAGAATAAAGGTATAAAATATCTTCATCCGATTATTGTTCCAAACCATAAATTATCTGTATTTGATATGTCGAGAAAATCATTAAAGGAGTCCAATGCACCTCTAGAAGGAGATGATAATTGGTTTTTATATAATGTGATCTCTTTATCGCCATTGTTGTTGCCTTCATGTGAGTCAATCTCAATACTGTCTAGTAGAGATGAAGCTGAACTTTACCTTATGAATAATTCGGCACCTATATTTCCTGAAAATTATAATATTTCAAATCCAAAACAGTTGCCTAGTGTGTTAAATGTTATGAGTTCAAGTTATTTTGATGCGTATTCATTTGCACGTCCTTTGAGTAGTAGTAATTTTTCATTAATTTTTGTGGATCAATGGTTAAATAATAACTGTATTGATATGGATAAATTAGTAGTGATTACTCTTCGTCAAAATAAAATGGACATAGAGAGAAATAGTAATATTTCCGCATGGATATGTTTTGCACAATATATTCAGAGTTTTGGATATGTGCCTGTTTTTGTAAAAGATACATACAATGTATATGATAATAACGGTGTTGATCAATTTTTGATATTTGTTGAGGCATCCACAAATGTAGCTATTAGGATGGCCTTGTATGAGAGGGCTCTCTTGAATATGACTGTTAATACAGGAACAACATCTCTATGTTATTTTAATAAGAATGTAAGATATCTAAATTTTATCTATATATCTGATATTGCTACAGGAAAGGAAGAGTATCACAAGTTGTCAGGAACTCCATATGGGTCTCAATATCCTGCCTCAGGCCCATTTCAGCGATGGGTATGGGGAGGGAGTGATGATTGTACAGTTTTGGTTTCTGAGTTTGATAAAATGGTGAAAGCAATAGAAATGAAATAATAATGGTAAATATTCAGAGGGCAGTGTAATTAGAGTGCAAAATAAAGTTAGTCTTGATAAATTGATATTCTTTTATAATGTTTTTGGCTTATAATATTTGTTTGGGATCTTGGTCAGATTAGAATTTCTAGGTAACTTCAGTTTTTAAATAAGTGAACTATTGATTTACACTAGTGTCCGGTTAACTCAGTATTGGAAATGATTTCACTAGCAATAGATCTACCTAACCCATTTTTTGAAGTGTCATTGACTTTAACCGAACATGAGTTGTTGCACGTCCGCGTCATGAAATCATGATGTTATGTGTGAAAAAATAGATTTTTTTGAGTTAACCGGACAGCAATGATTGATTTATAAAATTTTAGAGAAGATTTAAGGTGAGTATTTGGGAAACGAATGTTTATGCAAAAGGGCGGCAGTTGAATCGATATCCCTATGATTCAGTGGTCAGCGATGTTTTTCGCTGGTCTTCAGGCCGAGATCGGGCAGATTTGCGTGTGCTTGAGGTCGGTAGCGGGTCGGGCAATAATCTCTGGTTTCTGGCGCGGGAGGGTTTTCAGTGTGCCGGTATCGATCTCTCAAAAACAGCGAACAAGCATGCAAAAAAATACCTTTCAGAAGATGGCCTTGAGGCCGATATTAGACTAGGTAATATTGCAGATCTGCCTTGGGAAGATAATACTTTTGATCTGGTTATTGACCGTATTGCGATCACCCACAACTCCCTGGCAGATATTGAACCTATGCATGATGAAGTGGTGCGTGTGCTGCGACCGGGTGGAGAACTGATTTCAGTCATGCTGGCATGGGGACATCCGGCTCATCGTGCAGAGGTAGAGGTTACTCATCATGCGTTTGACCATTTTTCAGATCCGATATTTTCTGAAGCTGGACTAACTTTTTTTGCTGACAGAGAGGACATTTACCAGCTCTTTGAAAAAAGATTTGACCGTTTTGAATGCAAGAAAATGGTGAGCTTGAGTGAATTTGACCAGGTGAACAGTGCAATGTGGCATATTCATGCATGGTTATAGTAGGTTTGCAGAGATCTGAAAATAGAGAAAACCTGGAGATTTGGAGTCATTTAAGATGAAAAAAGTTTCAAACAGAATATTACTTCAAAAGAGTATCTCTCGCTCGAAATCGAGTAAGGAGGATGTGAAGCTATCTGATCTCTATGTAGAGGGAGAGCGTCGTTATAACAAAGTCTTGTTGGTGAAGTCTCCGGCTACTCTTTGGAGTGGAGGAGGAGGGTCGATCAATGCCAATATTGCTGAAGTGATTAATATTCCATTGGGTATTGGGTATCTGGCATCCAGCTTGAGAGAGGGAGGGTATCAGGTCGAGATGTTTGATCCGCAGCTGGATCTCTATTTTCGTGATGATGGAAGTACGGTAGAGATGCTTAAATCTATTATCCGGGAACGTCTGCAACGGCATGATTATGATGTGGTTGGCATCTCGTCGATGTATGTCTATGCGCATCAATGGTCGCACTTTATTGCTGCAGTGGTAAAGGAGAACAGTCGTGAAACGCCGGTTGTGATTGGGGGTGGTCATCCAACGTTGATGATTGAAGAGACGATGGAAGATGCCAACATTGACTACTGTGTTGAAGGTGAAGGCGAGGTGACGCTGCTCTCGCTACTGCATGCACTCAACGGAGGAGACTTTATCTCGCTGGAGGAGATTGGTGGGCTGGCCTATCGCCATCAAGGCGAGGTCTTTGTGAGGGATCGGGATAACTATATTTGGGACCTGGATAGCTTGCCATTCCCAGACTGGGATATTGTGGGGTTAGAGCGATATATTCAGATGTTTAACGACACCTCGCTGGAGAAATATGGTGTCTCCGTACCGATGGTGACAGAGCGTGGCTGCCCCTACCAATGTACCTTCTGTAACGTCTCTGACTCCTGGGGCTACTCCTTCAGAAAACGTTCCCCAGAGAATGTGTTGGCAGAGGTAGATGTATTGATTAATAAATACAATGTGCGTGACTATGTCTTTGTAGATGACAATATGACTATCGATAAACAGCGTATGCTGGAGATCTGTGCCGGACTTAAAGAGCGTAATGTGGTTTGGCAGGTGGTCAATATGGCCTCCTTCAATTCGAATGAGAAGATCATTCGTGCAATGAAAGAGAGTGGCTGTAAGAAGGCCTCCATCTCGATTGAGTCCGCATCACCGCAAGTATTGAAAAAGATGAAGAAGCCGGTCAACCTTGAAAAGTCACTGGTGCTGATCAACGAGTGCAAAAAAATTGGGCTGCCGATTACCGCTAATTTTGTGACCGGTATGCACTATGAGACCAAAGAGGACATGATGATGACCTTTGAGTGGGCGGAGTATGCCAAGCCGGACTGGTCCACCTTCAGTATTCTGGCTCCCTATCCGGGGACCGAGATCTTTGACCAGTGTGTGGAAGAGGGCTACCTCAATACAGATACGGTGGATCTGGAGTGGTTCTCTCACCGTAACTCAGCGATAGAGACCGATGCCTGGGATAAACAGTGGGTGACCGACAAGACCTATCACTATAATTTGATGATCAATTTCGTTAAAAACCATAACCTAGTGGGGGATGGAAAGAATCTCGATTTCGCGATCGGCTTCTTTGAGTATGTAGCGCTACACCATAAAAAGCATCTGCTGGGGTTGATTGCCCTCTCTTATGCAATGAAGAAAAAAGGTGAAGAGATCAAGGCTGGAGAACTGCTGGAGCGCGCACTTGAAATTGTCGATGACCCAGAGGTACAAGAGGTGTTTGGCCCCTATCTGAAGATGGATGAAGAGATTATTAACTATTTCCACCATTGGTGTGAAGAGCGTGAAGCAGCAGTAGCGTAAAGTTATCCTATGGCAGGATTATTTACTTTTGAGGGTGTAGAGATATCTGGTGAGACTATTCTGAATGGGCTCTCAAAGCTGTCTCTACATGGAAAAGATCTCTACATCGCGATGGATCTGGCTGCAGTGGGAAGCATCTCTCCGCAAGTCAAAGGGCGAGATGACCTCTCCTTTTCGCTGCTGAATCTGTTTCAACAGGCGGTCTCTGATACACAATCAATTATTATGCCCGCCTTTACCTTTAGTTGGGGGGGGGGCGGGTCCGGGCTCTTTTCCAGAAAGGATCGTACCCATTTGGGGGTGTTGCCCAACTATCTGATTGAGCAAGATGATGTCTATCGCAGTGCAGATCCGATGTTCTCTTGCGTGGTACGAGGGGGTAGTCAGTCACACTATGTTTCAACGTATGATGACAGTTTTGGTGAGGATTCGCTCTTCCAGCGACTGCATCGAAAGCAGAATGCCTCTATCATGAATTTCGGTACCCGGCTCTTTAACCCCTCCTTTATCCATTATGTAGAGCAGTATGTGGATGAGCATATTTCACCGCTGGGCTATCGTACCAAGATGAAGTTTGAAGGCGAGTTTGAGGATGAGGCGGGGAACAGGGTGCAAGGCCATTTTTACAGCCTGATGCGCAGTGCAGAAAAAATCTATGGTTATGATTATGAGCTACTGGAGCAGGAGATGAGAGCGAAAGGGGTGTTGGAAATGGTTCAGATTGGTGGAGCAACGGTACAGTTGACCGATGCGGTCAGTCTGTTTGACCACCTGCTTGAGCGGATGACAATAAACCCTCGTTACTATCTGCGCTCATGAGCAAACGAACTCATAATTTAAATCTTCTTTTTCAAAAGGTGGTAGAACGTTTTGGGGAGAAAGATGCACTCTGCTTTGAGTCGCGATGTTATACCTATCATCAGTTAAATGAAGATGCACAGCGCTGTATGTGGGGACTGCTTCACAATAAGGTGTATCAGAGGCAAGTGGTTGCGCTGCCAGCAACCAAGAGCTATGAGGTTTATGTAGCGTTGTTGGCAGCACTTCGTCTTGGAGTGCCCTACTCATTTTATGATACAAAATCACCGCTGGACCGAGTGCTTTCTCAGTTGGAGGTGCTTGGAGATCCATTGGTTGTGATGGACGAAGCGGATGGCTCGCTGCAGCGTGATACCATCCAAAATCAGTATCACTGTCATGAGCTGAGTACGGTCTGCAAGCTGGATCGCACGCTTGAAGAGTTCTCTTCTGACTCACTGCAAAGGGTCGGAGATACCACGATTGCCTACATAATGTTTACCTCAGGATCGACTGGTACCCCAAAAGGGGTCTCCATTAGCCATGGTAATCTGCTCTACCTGATCTCCTGGATTAAGGAGAAGGTGGGGGTGACCGCAGAGGACCGCCTGAGTGGGTTGAATAAACAGTACTTTGATAATTCAGTTTTTGATCTCTATGGATCACTATTTACCGGAGCAACACTCTACCCAGTGGCAGATGAGTTACTGATCGATAGTGCAAGCCTGTTTGATTATCTCGAAAAGCAGAAAATTTCAGTCTGGTTCTCGGTCCCTTCACTATTGGTTTATCACCTGTCGATGGCGGCAAAGCGGGTTGTTGCACTATCGTCGATACGGAAAATCCTCTTTGGTGGAGAGGTCTTTCCAAAACCTTCATTGAAACAGTTGTGGGAGGGGTATCAAGGGAGACCGGTTGAGTTAATCAATGTCTATGGCCCTACGGAATGTACCTGTATCTGCTCTATGTATCCTCTCAAAGAGGAGGACTTTGCCCCAGAGAAGATGGAGCAGATCGCCCCGCTGGGTGAGATCAGTGACTATTTTAGTTATGCAGTTGTAGATCAGGAGAATAGACCAGTTGCGACAGGGGAGGTGGGTGAGCTGACTCTGGGCGGGGGGGCGGTCGGAAAAGGGTATTGGGGTCGGGAGGACTTAAGCGAAAAAGTGTTTGTCTCCAACCCATCCTCTCCTTATTTGAAAGACCTCTACTATAAGACAGGTGATTTGGTCAGAGAGCAGGCTTGCGGTCAGGTTGAGTTTATCTCTCGTGTCGACTATCAAATTAAACATATGGGACACCGTATTGAACTGCCTGAAATTGAGTCTGTAGTGCTGGCGGGGGCGGATATTGTAGAGGCGTGTGCGGTCTATAAACAGGTAGGTTCCTCCGGGTATATTCAGCTCTATTACCATGGTGCGGTTGAAGAGGAGGTTGTGATTGCGTTGCTGGAGAAAAAATTGCCCGCCTACATGCGGCCTAGAAAGATTGATAAAATGGATGGGCTACCCAAAAACAAAAATGGCAAGATTGACCGAAAGAAGCTAGGTGAACTATGATGGATTGCGAAAAAATTAGAGAGATTGTAGTCTCGGCAAAAGTCTTGAATGTTGAAGTGGGGCTGCAAGATGAGCTGCTTAACTCAGGCATTATTGATTCGTTCAGCATCATGACCATCAGCGAAGAGATTCGGCAGCAGTTTCAGGTGGAGTTGCAGTTTGAGGGCTCTATTCGAGATGTTTTTTCGACCATAGAGCAGCTCTGTCAGTTTGTTGAGAAGAATCTGCAGCGGCAAGCGGATTCTGAACCATAAGGGGCTACTTTTTTCTCTGGTTGAATCTAAGGCGTGACAACACGCCCTGGAGAAGTTGTCTTTCTCATCTGCTGAACTGGCTACGTGCAAGGTGAATAATTATCTATAATCGACCACTTCTGAGAAAAGGGGAGGGATGTGATGTCTATGGATGTGGATAGCCAACAGCAATATGAACAGCGCCATGCTGCTGGAGAGGAGATGTTGCAGTGGGCAAAGGACCTGTTTCCGATTCATCGTTCTATCACCGGTACCGGGGTTCGGGAGACGCTGGCCTATCTGCAGGGGCTGTTGCCCGATTTGAGTGTGGGAAAGGTGACTTCCGGGACAGAGGTATTTGGCTGGAAAGTGCCCCAGGAGTGGTCTGTTGAGTCAGCCTATATTGAGGATGATCAGGGAAACCGGATTATCGATCTGGCAGACCATAACCTCCATTTGGTGGGATACGCTGAGCCGGTGGACTGCTGGCTCTCTCTGCAGGAGTTGCAGCAGCACCTCTATTCACTGCCTGATCAGCCGCAAGCGATTCCATATGTCACCTCCTACTATAAGCGGCGCTGGGGATTTTGTCTTGCGCATCGACAGCGGGAGCAGTTGACGGAGGGTCAATACCATGTGGTTGTCCAGAGTCAACTGTTTGATGGGGTTTTAAATTATGGTGAGCTGATTATTCCGGGAACAACTGCTGAAGAGGTATTGCTTTCGACCTATGTCTGCCACCCTTCAATGGCCAATAATGAGCTTTCCGGGCCTGTGCTTGCAACCGCACTGGCGCGATGGATCAGAGGGCTGCCAGATCGACGCTATACCTATCGTATCCTCTTTGTTCCAGAGGCGATTGGTGCTATTAGCTATCTCAGTTTGAATCATCAAGTGATGAAAGAGCAGACGATTGCCGGTTTTGTGCTCTCCTGTGTGGGAGATGACCGTGCCTACTCGATGGTTCCTTCTCGTCTGGGAGGAACGCTGGCAGATCAGATGTTGAAAACGGTGCTTACTGCGCTGGATGAGTCTGCGAATGTGAAATATTACAGCTTTCTGGATCGGGGTTCGGATGAACGGCAATATTGTAGTCCGGGTATCGAGATGCCGGTGGTCGGTTTTTGCCGCTCTCACTATAGTGCCTACCCGGAATACCATACCTCACTGGATGATTTTTCCGTAGTGACAGCATCCGGATTGCAGGGGGCATATGAGGTGATGCAGTCCGTGTTGCAGCTGATTGAGGCCAATGTCACCTACCGCATGGTGACTCCGTGCGAGCCTCAGTTGGGGCGATATGAAGGACTCTACTCGACGCTCTCCTTCATGCAGGAATCAGTGACCGAATCGCTTGAGATCACCCCCAGAGAGTGGCTCCATCTGGTGGCCTATGCTGATGGAAATCACGATTTAGCCCAATTAAGTGAAGTGACAAAGGTTCACTGGCGCAAAGTGATGGAGGGGATGGAGAAGCTGTATCGGCTTGGGTTGGTGTCCCGTGATTAAACAAAAATCATAACCATTCAGAGGTTACGAAAAAAAACACCCCACTCTCGAAACCAGTAACGGGAGTGGGGTGTCACCTTGCGGCTATCGAAAGGTTACCCTTGGAGTAGTTGCATCACCTGCTGAGGCTGCGCATTTGCTTGAGAGAGCATTGCGGTGCCGGCCTGTTGCAGTACCTGTGCTCGACTCAGAGCGGCAGATTCCATCGCAAAGTCGGCATCTACGATCCGTGATCGGGCTGCGGAGGTCTGTTGAGAGACCGACATCAAGTTGTCGATGGAGTACTCCAGTCGATTGTTGATAGCTCCCAGCTCACCTCGTTGATCGTTGACGCTGGTGATGGCTCGGTCAATCACGTCAATTGATTTTTGTGCATGAGCAGCAGTGTCGATTGAGGTGCTATTGATTGAGGAGCCATAGCGGCCTTCTGCAGTGGTGTTGACTTTCATTAAGCCGTGTTCGGATGCGGAAGCTGCTGTACTGAGATCAATACTAATCGGGCTGCCCGTTTCAGAGGTCAACTTCAGCCCGCCGTGAACAGTCTTGTACGCAGAGGAGCCGCCACTCATAGTTGCTAGAGCTGAACCCGCAGATATTTCGTCACCTTTGGTGATGGTAATGCTGGCAGAACTCAGTAGCGTACTGTTGATCACAGCTGGAGAAGCTGCAGTAGCAATAGCGATATTCATTGATGAAGAGTTACCTTCCAGCTGAATATTCTGTCCCGATACGGTCGCCTTGATACCGGTCAGGTCTGTTTTGTTGTTGATGGCAGTAGCTAGATCTGCAATGGTTGCGCCAGTGCTTAGGGCTGTCGTTAGAGTGCCGTTAATATCCAATGCTGCAGAGGAGAAGGAAGATACACTTGAAAGGTCAAGCTCAGCAGAGAGAAAGGCCTCGGCCTTAACTCCGGTCTGATCGGATACCGCATTGATGGCATCAACCTTGGTTGCCAGTGAACCTGCAGTGACCCCTTCATCAATGACGACACCATTAATGGTAACATCACCAGCGCCCCAGGCTGTGCTGGCAGCGGTCATGCCGGTGCCTTCAATGGTGCCAGCCTCGGTGGATTCACGGAATCCTAAAGTGGCCAGGTCTACAAAGCTGCCTGTGGTGCCACGTTGAATGCTGATCGGGTCTCCGTTGTCAGAGGTTAGGGCGATACTTGAGGTGGCTGTAATATGTCCACCAATCGCGCTACCGCCATCGGTCACCTCTATCTGTTTTACCCCCTCCGCAGTGACAACAAACTTGCCATCAATAACGTCTGCATTGAATGCGCCGTTACCCGTCTCATTGAGTTTGCTGATGATCTCATCCATATTGTCAGCATCACGGATTTTGAAGGTCTGTACAGAGTCATCTGCCATCGTCAGGGTTACGGTAACCTCTTCAGTATTGGAGATATTTCCATCACCGGTGATTGCCTTCGATGCAGATCCGAGCAAAGTGGCGGTAACCCCTTGAACGTTCTCATTGATAGAATCAATCAGATTGTCCATGCTGTCAGCGGTCGGAACAAACTCGGCACCACCGGGTTTGATAATGGATTGTCCGTTGATATTGACATCATTGTAGCCAATGGTGATGCTGCCGCCGGATGAGAAAGAGCTGGCAGCAGTCAATATCATTGGAGAGCCGATGACATCGGTGCTGGTCGATCCCATGCCAAGACTTTTGGTTCCCATGTCAGAAATTCCAAACTCAACCGTCTGGTTGGCGTCGGCGCCAATTTGCAGGGCAACCTCTGTCATATCACCATTCAGCAGGGTGCTGCCATTGAATTTGGTGGTCTCTGCAATGCGATCAATTTCAAGTAACAGTTGCTTGAATTCAGCATTCAGAGAGGAGCGGTTCTCGCTGTCATTATAGGTACCATTTGCAGACTGAATGGAGAGCTCACGCATCCGTTGCAGGACGTTGGTTGCCTGATCTAAGGCCCCCTCTGCGGTCTGAATAAGTGAAATACCGTCATTGGCGTTACGTACCGCTTGATCCAAACCTCGTATCTGTGAGGTCATTCGGTTAGAAATGCCCAAACCGGCAGCATCGTCACGAGCGCTATTGATGCGCTTGCCGCTGGACAAGCGCTCCATGGCTTCGCTCTGTTCACGTACTGCTGTAGTGATGTTGCGTTGTGCGCTGAGCGAGGCAACGTTTGTGTTAATTACCATTGACATGATATTTCTCCTGGTTTCCTTTTTAACGCCATCTTGGGCTATTCAAAATTAAATTCAGTGATGTTGCTGGGGTGGCAGACTTGTTGTAAAAATCATTAAATGGTTGAGAACAAGTCGGTTCCACGTCAACTAAATGGCTAATACCAAACATCAAACTTCATACAGTGCAAAATAATGCAATCGTTGTGCCATAAGGCGTTGGGACTTCATATCTTTGCGTTATATATAAGTATGCAAATGGTGTGCCAGAGTGTAATAAGGAGAGATTTACAGGCGAATGGTTAAAGAACCGGGGGAAATAGAGTAAAAAAAGGCAAATTACGCCACTCTAAGAGGCTGGATCTGGCAAATTTTGCATACTGAAAGCGATGTGGTTGAAGCAGATGTGTCGTTGTGTTGACGAGTGGCAAGCTTTGCCGGAAGATTAAGTCTTCTTTATTTCTATTTAAAACAGAGGTTTATCAGTGAAATGTTTGGAGCTATCTTTAGCTCAGAACAGAGGTGGGGTGGAGGCCCTGGAATAAAAAACACCCCGCTCTCAAAGTTGAGAGCGGGGTGCCACCTTGCGGCTATCGAAAGGTTATTACTGCAGGAGCTGTAGTACCTGCTGCGGTGCAGAGTTAGCCTGGGCTAACATTGCGGTTCCGGCTTGTTGCAGTACTTGTGCACGGCTCAGTGAGGCAGATTCCTTCGCAAAATCGGCATCTACAATTCGGGATCGCGCTGCAGAGGTCTGTTGAGAGACCGATTGCAGATTGTCGACCGAGAATTCGAGCCGGTTATTGATGGCACCCAGTTCACCTCGTTGGCTATTGACAGTATTGATGGCCTTATCGATGGTATCAATCGAATTTTGAGCATTTTTCGCGGTACTAATACTCAAAGAGTCTAATGATGCGCCGAAGCTGCCCTCAGCGGTGACGTTGGATTTGATCAGTCCATGTTCGGAGACGCTTGCCGCTGTACCCAAATCAATACTGATCGGATTACCCGTTTCAGAGGTCAATTTCAGCCCGCCTTGGACGGTCTTATATGCAGAGGAGCCACCACTCATAGTTGCTAGAGCTGAACCCGCAGATATTTCGTTACCTTTGGTGATGGTAATGCTGGCAGAACTCAGTAGCGTACTGTTGATCACAGCTGGAGAAGCTGCAGTAGCAATAGCGATATTCATTGATGAAGAGTTACCTTCCAGCTGAATATTCTGTCCCGATACGGTCGCCTTGATACCGGTCAGGTCTGTTTTGTTGTTGATGGCTGTAGCCAGATCCGCAATGGTTGCACCAGTGCTTAAAGCTGTCGTCAGGGTGCCGTTGATATCCAGTGCGGCAGAGGAGAAGCTCACTACACTTGACAGATCAAGTTCGGCAGTCACAAAGGCCTCGGCCTTAACGCCAGTCTGGTCAGATACCGCATTGATGGCGTCAATCTTGGTTGCCAGTGAGCCTGCAGTAACCCCTTCATCAATGACTACGCCATTAATCGTGACATCACCTGCGCCCCAGGCTGTACTGGCGGCGGTCATGCCGGTACCTTCAATTGTACCTGCCTCGGTTGATTCGCGGAAACCCAAAGTGGCTAGATCCGCATAGCTGCCTGTGGTGCCGCGCTGAATTTTAATGGGGTCACCATTGTCAGAGGTTAGGGCGATGCTTGAAGTGGCTGAAATACTGCCACCAATTGCGCTACCACCATCGGTCACTTCAATATGTTTTGCGTCCTCAGCGGTGACTACAAATTTGCCATCCACTACGGAGGCGTTGAATGCGCCGTTACCAGTCTCGTTGAGTTTGGTGGTGATCTCATCCATACTTGTTGCATCACGGATTTTAAAGGTCTGTACCGTGTCGTCTGCCATGGTCAGCGTTACTGTGATCTCTTCAGTGTTTGAGATATTGCCATCACCGGTGATGGCCCGGGATGCGGACCCAACCAGGGTGGCGGTCACTCCCTGTACATTTTCATTGATGGAATCGATCAGTTTGTCCATACTGTCGGCGGTTGGAATAAACTCATCGCCGCCGGCCTTGATAATGGATTGTCCATTGATGTTGACGTCATTATACCCAATGGTGATGCTGCCGCCGGATGAAAAAGAGCTGGCAGCCGTTAAAATCATTTCAGACCCAATGACATCGGTGCTGGTTGAGCCCATCCCTAGATTCTTGGTATCCATTGCATCAATACCAAAGTCAACAGTTTGATAGGCGTCTGAACCAATCTGTAGGGAGACCTCATTGAGGTTGCCATCGAGAATATTTTGGCCATTAAACTGGGTTGTCTCTGCAATTCGGTCGATCTCATCAAGGAGTTGCTTGAATTCTGCATCCAGAGAGGCGCGATTCTCACTGTCATTATAGGTGCCATTGGCGGACTGGATCGAGAGTTCACGCATTCTCTGTAGAATGTTAGTGGTCTGATCCAATGCGCCTTCAGCAGTCTGAATAAGCGAGATGCCATCGTTTGCATTTCTGACCGCTTGATCAAGGCCTCGAATCTGAGAGGTCATCCGGTTGGAAATACCTAAGCCGGCTGCGTCATCTTTTGCGCTGTTAATACGTTTACCACTGGATAAACGCTCCATAGCCTCACTCTGATCACGTACCGCAGTACTGATATTGCGTTGTGCGCTGAGTGAAGCGACGTTTGTGTTGATTACCATTGACATGATATTTCTCCTGGTTTCCTTTTTTACGCCTTTCTGGGTTGTTCAAAATTAAAAATCAGAGATGTTGCTGGGGTGGCAGACTTGTTAATTAAATGTACTAAAAGCGTACTAAAGGGTTGAGACAAGTCGGTTCCACGTCAACTAAATGGCTAATGCCAAACATCTGACTGCTTACAATGCAAAATCATGCAATCTATATGCCATGCTGCATATGGGTTTATGAATTTACGTTGAAAATAATTAAGCAGATAGCGTGCCAACTATGGGTAAGTAGAGGTTTATTGTGATAATGAGGTGGGGATAATCGATAACGCCGTTCTGGGGGAGGGTGAGCTACCTATTAATAATGAGTCAAGATCGTTTTATGTTGAGGTGCAAAGTGGAAGGTGGTTTGCCACTGGAAGAGCTTGCCGAAAGAGGCAAACGTTGCCGATGTTCGCTGGTTAGAGGTGCCCTAAAGCGCGGAATGGGTGTTATAGGGTGAAGATATATCTGTTTGGTACGCTATTTGCTTTATCTCTGTTAGCCATTCGATGGTCTATCGCATAGCTTCATCTATGAAGGGACAGATAAGTACCATCACTAATTAAATTGAGCAGATAATAAGGAGAATGATAATGGCCTATGCAGTAAGTCGAGTAGAAGATTCTGGTGTGCATTCCTATCGTGGAGATTATGAGCTGTCGATGGTTCCTGGTAGTAGTGAGGGCGCTATGCTGACACCGCACCGTTTGACGCAGATGTTGCTTGAAGGGGCGGTGGTCTCAACAGAGCATGCGATTTCAGCTATTGAGAGGCAGGATGAAGAGGCGAAAATCTTCAGTATTGATCGCTGTGTTGAGATTATTGATGGTCTGTATGAGAGCCTGAATATGGAGCGTGGTGGGGAGGTTGCACAGAATTTGGCTGTCGTCTACCTCTACAGCAAGCAGGAACTATTGCACGCAAAGGTTGAAAATTGTGCCGATTCTCTAAAATCGATCGCTGAGTACCTATCGGGTATTAGTGATTCATGGAAGGCAATTGGTTGATATTGAACCAATTTCTCTAAGGCTTGAAAGGGTTTTTGGGCAGGAGAAAAAAATGATTTTTGTTGTAAAGTTTTTCATCGGTATGCCGATAATTGAGATAGCTAGTTAGTTTTGTTTGTTGGATACAGTTGGTTTTACGGGGCCATTCACAGTAGTGAATGGCGCTAAGACCAAAGGTTGAAGAGTTGGTTATCGAAAATAAAAAGGTGTGGTGAACTATGGAAAATTTAACAGCGATTGATGCAGGTAGGGCAACGCCTTCCGTACAGAGGGCTGTTGAGGTTAAACAGGTTGCTGAGGCGGCACAGGTTGCTGAGGCGGCACAGGTTGCTGAGGCGGCACAGGTTGCTGAGGCGGCACAGGTTGCTGCTGAACCCGGACGTATTTCAGAACAGCAGGTGCAGCAGTCTGTAGCCAAAATTAACCATTTTTTCGAAAATTCGGATTATGGTTTGAACTTCTCAATTGACAACGATACAGGAAGAGATGTGATTAAGGTGACGGATCGTGAGAGTGGTGATGTGATTCGGCAGTTACCTTCAGAGGCTATTATGAAGCTTTCACGTGCTGTGGGTGATTTACAAGGATTTTTAATTAAAGAGATTGTATAAAATGATGCTTGAGCAGGTTCTACAAATCAGCAGAGAGATGGTTGCAGTTATTGAGGCAGGTGACTCTCTGGAGCAGCTGGATTCATTAGAAACAGAGCGGAAATCGATTCTGGTGCAGTGTACAGATCATGCTGAGTATGATGATGATCAGCTCCAGTCAGAGGCGGAGGTCTTGTTTGAGATTATAGAGTTGAATGGTTTGATTATGAGTGAGGTAAATCGAAACAGGTTATCTGTTCGTTCCCGGTTGGTGGATCAGAATAAAAACCAGAAAAAATTAAAGGCATATCACTAGGTGTTTTTCTGAGTAGCTATTTATTGTATATTTATGAGTGATGTCTTTTTTATAAAGACAAAATTCACCTTTTAAATGACTAAAAGCAGAGTCCGGATAGTTTATTCGGGCTCTGCTTTTTTTGTTTATAAATAATTGGTTTTAGTTGATTTTTATTGCTAAAGGACTTCTGCTTTGTGCCGTTATTTGAGGTATGCAAGCGATCACTGATCGTACAATAAGATAATCTGGAAGGGATGATTTTTATGACACGCAAGTCTGCAATCAATATGTATAGCCAAGTGAAAACTCAATCTACATTGGAGGGGGCCTCTCCACATAAATTGATCTTGATGCTGTTTCATGGTGCTCAAGAGAGATTGGCAACGGCAAAAGGTCATATGCAACGTGGTGAGATAGAGGCTAAAAGTGGTCGAATCGACGCGGCAATCAAGATTATTGAAGGATTGAGAAATAATCTTGATTTTAAAAATGGTGGTGAGATCTCTGCCAATCTGGATTCATTATATGAATATATGATGCTGCGTCTTGTTCAGGCAAATATGAAAAATGACCCGGAAATTATTGATGAAGTGCTGCTTTTAATTAAAGAGGTGTCAGAGGGGTGGTCTGAGATAAAAGATCAGGTAAATGGATGATTATTTATTAAAGATTTAAGGTGGGGTGACGTTAGTAGAGTTGAAGTGATTATTAGTGCGCATAAATCTGATAATCAGGAAAATTAACTTATTTTTGTAATGTAAATGCCTGGAAACGATTGAGTGGTACAGGTCTAGTCAAGGAGAAATATCATGTCAATGGTAATTGGAACAAATGTGGCATCTCTGAGTGCTCAGCGCCAGATTGGAATGGCTGTTCGTGATCAGGGAGAAGCGATGGAGCGTTTATCCAGTGGTAAACGTATTAATAGCGCAAAAGATGATGCGGCAGGACTCGGTATCTCAAACAGTATGACCTCACAGATTCGGGGTTTAGACCAGGCAGTGAGAAATGCCAATGATGGTATCTCAATGATTCAGACTGCTGAGGGTGCGCTGGATCAGACCACCAACATTCTACAGAGAATGCGTGAACTCTCCGTTCAGTCCGCGAATGGTACCTATAATGATAGTGAAAACCGTGCCTCTCTGGATGCAGAGTTCAAGCAGCTTCTGGCTGAAATCGACCGGATTGCTGAAAATACAGAATTTAATGGTAAAACGTTGCTCAATGGTGACCAGAAAAATGGTGTGGCAATTCAGGTGGGAGACCAGTCAAATCAAACGGTTAAATTTGAAATTGACGCAATGGATACCAAGAGTCTGGGGATGGGTTCAACCAGTGTGGATGTGGTTGGAAATGCAATGGTCTTGACCGCAGGCAGTTCATTCTCTTCCGCAGGCAGTGTATCGATTGGTTATAACGATGTACTGATTAACGGACAATCTGTCATTGCGGCAGGCGGCAGTGAGTTTGTTGCCTCTGCGGATAGTGTGGATAACCTGGTTAATGCGATTAACGATAATGTCAATGGTGTTTCAGCTAGCTTGATAGCCTCAACAGAAATCGCACTTTCTGGTGATGGTAATATCTCCACCACTGAAGAGATTACAGTTGCACTGGTGATGGCAGATGACACAACATTGTCCTATAAGATTCGTGATGCGGATAGTATCACTGAGATTGTGGACAAGCTGAATGATACCGGTGGTGGCAAATTTACTGCAGCGATTAACGATGATGGTAAGTTTGTGGTGACTGCA
>Ga0233437_1003594_pt1 | contig 20028 bp, 14 predicted proteins | sample SI_122_August201_FD_182714 | JGI IMG/M metagenome (GOLD analysis project Ga0233437, IMG submission 182714) | Seawater microbial communities from Saanich Inlet, British Columbia, Canada - SI_122_August2016_200_MG | ecosystem: Environmental > Aquatic > Marine > Inlet | place: Canada: British...
TTTTTTAATTTTGAAATCTGTTTTTTCTTCTAGAGGTATATCAAAATATTTTCCACCAGGAAATGCTAAACGATGAATTATTTCAGTTTTCTCTTCATTCTCTTTGTATTTTTTTAGAATCCATTTACCAGGTTTATCTATCAGCAGGGGAATCCAGCATCTTTTAGATGCGGTAGTATCATAATCAGATCTAATAATAAAAACACCATGATAAGGTGCAGGGAATTCAACATTGACTTTCTTTTCGCTTCCGGACCATGTAAGCGTAATATTTGCCTTAAGGGTTCTATTTTGATGAATTAGGGCATCTAGGTTTTGGGGAACGTCAAACCGAAGAGATAATGTCACTTCCATCCCCATCTTTTGCTTAAAAAGGAAATCACATTGGCGTTGGAGTTCTGTCTCGACTGCTTGGTGGTTAAAAACGAAAGGGATGGTGGTTTTTTTGGGAATTGTTATCAAAATTAATTAGTCATTATATTCAATTGAGATGAAACGCTTCACCAAGGTTTACTAAAGAAATCATGGGATATTTACCTTCTAATTAATAAATATATATACAACGAGAATAGAATCTGTTGTCGGTAAGGCAATTTGCAAGAGGAGTTTCAGTTCAACAAAAGAATAGGAATAAATAGAGCCACAGTTTGATGCCGTTACCGACCAATAGTCTTCTAAAATCAGGAATGAATTTAATATCTATGGATAGGCATATCATATATCTATTATTATTTGTGATAGGGTCGAAAAAAGCCAGTTGAGTTACAGAATAATAGGCAGTTCATCCCTCCTGATCCGTAGTCAAGTGCGTTCTCGTCGAGAAAATGAAAAAGTGTGCCGTTTTTTGACACAGACTTTTTGACAGTTGAAAAATGATGGGTTAAGGCATAATTGGGATGAGGTTTTGTTTCAAGATATTATTTGAGTATTCGTTTAATGTAGACATTGGCTAAGTACATTAATATCACGAATCCTCCATAACATTTCCGAACCAAATGATCATGCTTTTAAGCATATAAATTAATGCACTTATCGTATCATCAGTTATAGGCTGGTTGGAATCCGAACTATGAGAACCATACTCACTTGTGATAAAATAAATACTATTAGCAAAATTTTTTATAATTGTATTACAGTTTTTATCTTTATATTCTTTTAATTCATTATCCCAATCAGTTACCCACCTTAATATTTCATTTAATTTTGGTCGATGATTATGATTTCTAATGTTTCCAATTTCACATTCATTTTTTTCAAAATATTTTGTTAATAACGACTCATATAGATTTCTAATATTATTTAGACTACTTTTATTTGATTCTTCATTTGATAGAAGTGTTAGCAATTCTTTGTATTTAACCTCTCCGCAATATCTCCTGATAATATCACAATAGGATTTATTTTCTAACTCAATGGATATGGATTTAATATCATTTATAACACTTTTTAATATTTTTATTTTAGGGTCATTTCCCTTCTCTATATAATTGTTCTTAGAAAAATTATTGCCATCAATTAATCCCCTAATCTCAAATGCACTTCGGAGTTCATCTTCTACAGGAAAAGCAGTTAAAAAGTAAAAACGTGATAACAAATTTATTTTTCCAAAAAGTTGTAGAATTATATAATCCCCTTCACGTTCGTAATACCTTTCATATATTTCTTCTGAAAAATTACTGTCTATACTTTTTATATCATCAATGTGATAATCACAATTAGCTAAATTTCTATCAACTATAAATAGACAATAGTTTTCATGATGCAATATCACTTTTTCTAAAGCATTAGAGAAATTGGAAGAAACCTCTAAAACATTTGACGTATTAATGCAATTTTCAATCTCTTTATTTGTTGGCCCAAAATCGTCATCTAACCAATTATTTAGTTTTTTAATTTGCTTTGGACCTATGTATTTTTGAAAAAGATTAATTATGCGAGGAATGTTTGTTGATAACTCATCTTCTATATAAAGGATTTTTTTCATTTCTTTTTCCAAAAATTAGGGGAAACTAATTCTACAGAGTAGCGATTCTTTTCATCATTTTTAGTTATTATTGGCTCAGATTCTAACATTCTTGCAATATTATTAATCACTGTTTGACCAAGTCCGCTGGTCTTAGATCTCAGATTTGGATGGTAACTGTTTTCCATTTTTATCTTAATTTTGTTATCCTTGGATAAAATTTGTAATTTAATATATCTATCTCTCCTAGCAACATAACTTGAGTATTTAACAGCATTAAGTAACATTTCTTGAAACAATATTGAAAGTTTTACTGCTGATCCATTTTTATTTCCTATTTTTAAATTGCAGACACTATCAAGTTGTAATGAAATATTGAACATGTTATCTTTTGCAAAAGCAAGCAATTGATCTTCATCAAGTTTCTGTTCTATCGTATCCCAATTCGATTTTGCTTTTTCAAATTGTTTTCGATTTGGAAAATAATTTCTTAAAAACTTTGAATGATATTTACTATCAAACATATTTTCAATTGAAACTTTAAGTGCTTCACTTATTATTTGATTAATTGTAATTGAGTCGATATCAATATCGTTTTCTGCATCACTATAAAAGTCTTCAATCGACCCTTTATATGAGTAATTAATGGCTGTGACCATTTCACGGATTAATTCAGTACCACGTATTGCATCATTAATTATTTTGGGTCGATATTTTCCCTCTTTTTGTAGGTTTTTTAAGGGATCTATCACAGATGCAATAATATTTTTTATGGAGTGGGATAAACTTGCAATTATTTTATTTCTTTCTTCAGATTTTGCGTTTGCAACTGATTGCTTCCTGTATTCTTCAAAATAAAAAGATCGATTTAATGATAATTCTGATTCTTGAAAATATTGGAAATTCCAATTTTCAATAATCGAAAGCAATTTACAAATATTAGAATAATCAAATCTCTGTTCTAATTTTCCAATTACAACATCATCTAATCTATAATACAAATGATCTGTGAATTCGACTTGAAAATCTAAGTTATCATTGATTATGCCTAAATAATGCTCTATTTTATTAACGTTCAATTCAGACATATAACTTAATACAAGCATATGGAGTATTACATGATTGTTAGGATACCTATTATGGCACTGCTCCAAAAAATGTACGTAGTTGAAATCATTGTACCGATAAATTTTGCAAAATTCAATTAAATATGCTTTATCTGGATCTTCATCGATTTTCTTTAATAATATGTTTAATTGTATTCTCGCTTTTTCTTGATCGTTATTTTCTGTGAAATATTTTAATAATGAATAATTTATAATGTCATTATCTTCATTCTCTTTTTTATCTTCGATTAAACGTTCATAAATCTCCACTCCCTCATATTTTTCCCAAACATATGATGGGTAATCAATAGAATTAGGAGTTATAAGTTTATCATTCACTTTGTTAAGAAGTTTTTTTAGGAATTTATTTTTGTCTTGTTCACTTAATTTATCATATTGGTCATCAGCAATTTCCCCCCACATCAGTTTTGCGGTTTCCACTACCATTAGCCTGGTATTCACATCTATTTCTGAAAAATGATTCATTACATTTATGTCTGGATGGTATTTCATTATTGTAAAAGCATTTATTATTTATTAATTTCCTTGATCGAATAATAACTTGGTAAAATGATTATTATATATCAAATCAACCTTGATTCGTAATTGTAATATTTTGAGGGTTGATTTTGACACCATAACAAGTGCTGTAGCGCTCGCCTGCTGATTGTATTTGACAAATAGATGATACCTGTGGTGGCAGTTTCTTTTTTAGTACAGCATTGATTTTACTGCGAGTTTCTTGCAACCATTTGAGTGTGAAAAACATTTGGCGATCTTTATGATTACTAATTTTTGCTCTTTCATTTTCTACATAAATATTGCCAGGCTTGTACATGCTTTCATATATCTTTAAGTATTCATAAAGACTATTTTCTAGGATTAATTCTTCAGCTAAAATAAATCCTAGTTCATTGTTGTCACTTTTATATTTTGTCATTCCAAATTTTAACAGCAATGTATATATAGCCAGACTCTTTGCTGGAAGATTTATTACCTCCCCAGAAATTGATAATTGTTTTGCTTTTTGATCTATAATAATTTTTACCGGTTTGAGCATATCTTCAATCTGTTGTTGGGCGGATTTAACCAAAGATATTAAGGAGGCCTCAGTTGATTCCATTAGAAAATTACCAAGTATTGGACGAAGTCGGATAAAGGGAATTTCATCTAAATATATTTTCACATCATGGTAATCAACTATCTTGCCTTTGATTTTCACTTTTTTTGAAATTGGAGTGGGGTAAAAGAAATCTTTCGCTCCAATGATACAATCATCAACTATAACATGGGTAAGGAGGTCTTGTTCACGAGCGTAGAACTGCATTGCCTGTCCCACAATAACACTCATAGATTTGCGCCCACCTGCAACTGAAGTAATCAACCTCGTTTGATTGTTACAGGTCAAGTCTTTAATAATTCTGAAAACAGTTTCAACCGCCGCATTATTTTCTTCTAATGTGAGTAAGTCCATCAATGGTTTACCGGAATTGTCTTTTAATATATGAATATTTTCAAGTGGGAGTGTGACTTCAATAGGGTCAATTTGATAATCATCAGCAAGCTTATGTAGCCATCCATTATTATCTGGTAGGAGTTCTTTAATTACTAATGGCTCACATTTAGCATCAGTGATAATGTGAATTGCATCTATTCTTAACGATGGTTTCCTTATTTGGGTATGATAAAAGACTGACTCCGTGACAATCTGGGGCGAAAGCCCCGTGCTAAATAATAATACGTTTTTCATTGTCGTAATAAAATAATCTCTAGCAACATAAAACCAAACTTATCCATTTATATCAATACTCCTTATTCCATTTTGGTAAGCATCCATAATCCTCAAAAACCTTCTGAATGATTTTCCCTTCAATTGTTGCTGGTATATCCCCTTCAGAAAACGTATCATACCAATAAATATCAAGAGCATCAATATTTTGATTTACTAATTTCTCAGCCCATGAAGTACGCCTAGGCTTCCCAAACTGTTTACCATTCACAATTCTATCAAATAAACCGCCTTTGCGATGTTTGATTTTACCATTATTTTGCATTTTCCCAGATGACCCAACATAAACTAAGTTTATTCTGCCATCCTTCAACTCTAATACAGTGTAGATACCGCTTTTCGTTTTAGGTGCATTACATACTTTGCTGAGCGACTCAGTATTATCGAAGAAGAAGTGATCGTTATTTTTATATTTCTCTAACTCTTTGTACATTGATTTCAATCCTCAGATGGATTCTAATAATTGGAAACATCATTCTTTCGAAATATTAATATTTTGATTACTTTTAAATTATTGCATCTAATAACCGTCTAAAATTACATCAAATAAGAGATTAAGAAAATATATCTCAGAGTCTGGGAAAATTGATGATACAAGTTCACATAGATATTAATTCTATTTTATTTTGTAATAATGTAATTACATTATTACCACTGTACATCACCCTGGTGGTGCATGTTCATCTGCCCCTGTGCAAATCCTTCACATCGTTCAGGGGCAGACCTCTCTATGAGTTAAATAGAAAGGTTATTCCGAGATTATCTGAGATTTTTTTAGGAAATAATTATATTGATATTATAGAAGTATAAATGCGTGCCCAAATACATTTATATAATAATATGATTTAATCAATCACACCATATAATGTCATTGTTCATTGTATAGATATCTATGCTGATTTATTTTCCCATGTTTGTATATTTTACTTACGTCAAACAATTATACTTTAAGGATTTGTAACTCTTTTAATGATCAAGATCCGGTTTCTCAGTTAATTATCTTAATGATGGAGCAATGATCTCTTATACAAGAACATTTTCCTGAAAAAAATTATTATTAAATCTCACCAATGAAATTAGATAAAATAAAAAAGGGCGATATTATTCGTGGATTAGTTCCAGGACATGATATCACCATTGTTTCTGTCCAAATCATTGGAATTAATGTTGCTGACATTTCATATCGTGATCAATCAGGCAATACTGCAAGTCAGTTACTATATGAATCTCAGGAAAATGATTTAGAATTAGTGAGTGATTACAGACCGTTTAGTTTCAATGGTGATGGCTCAGATTTCAGGCTTGCTGCAGAAGCCTATAGAATTAGCCTTGCTCATTTGTTTGATCCGTTGCTAGCTGTGTCTACTTCATTAATAATACCGCTTCCACATCAAATTTCTGCTGTATACGAACACATGTTACCAAGACAACCTTTGCGATATCTTTTGGCAGATGATCCTGGAGCAGGTAAAACAATTATGGCTGGCCTTCTAATGAAAGAACTTATGTATCGCGGGGATTTGCAAAGATGTATGATTGTTGCCCCCGGGAATTTATGTGAGCAGTGGCAAGACGAACTTTATGAAAAGTTTGGACTTCACTTTGATCTTGTAGATCGCCACACTGTTGAGAGAAGCCCGTCAGGTAATCCATTCCTTGATATGGATAGAATTATATGTCGTTTAGATCATTTAAGTAGGAATGAGTATATCCAAGACAAGATAAACCCTACTGATTGGGATTTAATTGTGGTAGATGAAGCTCATAAAATGTCCGCAAGTTATTTTGGTAATAAACTTAATATGACCAAACGTTTTCTGCTTGGGAAGTTTCTTAGTACTAAAACTAGGAATTTTCTTTTAATGACTGCAACTCCACATAAAGGGAAAAATGATGACTTCCATGCATTTCTCTCACTGATTGATGGTGATCGTTTCGCAGGAAAATATCGGGAAAATGTTCACCTTGTTGATACTTCTGATATCATGAGACGACTCATAAAAGAAGATTTGTTAAAATTTGATGGAAGAAAACTTTTCCCAGAACGAAAAGCATATTCTCTGAAATATGATTTATCTGATGGTGAAGCTACTTTGTACAAACTAGTGACAACTTATGTTAGGGAAGAAATGAATCGTGCTGAAAGATTCGTAGATACTGATGGGCGCAGAAGAAATCAGGTTGGTTTTGCTCTTACAGTGCTTCAAAGAAGGCTCGCATCTTCTCCTGAAGCTATTTACCAATCTTTGATTAGAAGAAAGCAACGTCTTGAAGATAGACTTACAGAAGAAGAACTGTTAAAACGTGGTCATGATATATCTATTGTATCGCAGACTAGTTTAACTGCCTTTGATGATGACTTTATCAGTGATTTTGATGACTTACCAGATGATGAATTGTTAGAGCAGGAAGAACAACTTGTGTCAGGTGTATCCGCCGCCCAAACCATTAAAGAATTAAAAATAGAGATACAAACACTCGATGGTCTTGTTAAAGAAGCAGAGAAAATTAGAAATAGTGGCATAGATAAAAAATGGGATGAACTGCTGAAACTTTTAGAGAGTAATATTCTCTTTGAGAATGGAAAATTAAGAAAGCTAATTATATTTACAGAACACAAGGATACACTTAAATATTTGACAAATAGGCTTCGCTCCTTTTTTGGTACTGACGAATCTGTTGTCAATATTTATGGTGGTATGCATCGTGATGAAAGAAAGAAGAATCAGGATACATTTAAAAATGATAAAAACGTATTGATTCTTGTAGCGACTGATGCTGCTAGCGAAGGTATTAACCTTCAGTTTACTAATATGATGATCAATTATGATTTGCCCTGGAATCCTAATCGTATTGAACAGAGATTTGGCCGTATTCATCGTATTGGCCAGGAACTTGTATGCCACTTGTGGAATCTTGTTGCCCATGAAACTAGGGAAGGCTCCGTCTTTGATCGTTTATTTGAAAAATTAGAAGAAGCAAGAGAAGCTCTCGGAGGAAAAGTATTTGATGTATTAGGATCAGCCTTTACTTCCACCTCTTTAAGAGATATTTTAAAAGATGCTATTAGATATACGGATGACCCCCAAAGGAAAATTGAATTTGAAACTGTCGTTGATCATGCCATGGATATTGATCATTTAACAAATTTGTTAGAAATGAATGCATTAACGAATGAAGTGTTTGATCAGACCAAAGTCATTGCTATTAAAGAAGAGATGGAGAAAGTTGAAGCGCGAAAGTTGCAACCTCACTTTATTGAATCTTTCTTTATTGCAGCATTTAAAAAATTGGGCGGCAGTCTTCACTTGCGCGAGAAGCGTCGTTATGAGATTATGAGAGTACCAGTCAGTATAATTCGTAGGGATAGACAGATTGGAGATCACACCCCAGTACAACCGAAGTATCATAGAATTTGTTTTGATAAGAATTTTATTAAATACGAAGGTAAGCCAGATGCCGAATTTGTAACACCAGGACATCCATTAATGAATTCTATTCTGGATTTGATAAAAGAAAGTTACCTACCACTTTTAAAGCAAGGTGCTATTCTTATTAATGAAGATGACTGTGGTGATGAAGTTAAAGTTCTGTTCTTTGTAGAGCATACAATTAAAGATGGAGTAGTTCTTCAGAATGGATCAAACAGAACGATTTCAAAACAGATAATGTTTTCAGAAATTAATAAGAATTTTAATGTAGAGAAGGTTGGATATGCGCCCTATTTGGATTACAGACCTGCATCAGAGAATGAAATTGAGAAAGTCAGTGGATTAATTGATGAAGATTGGATTAAGAGAGATTTAGAAAGACGAATTATAGGTTTTGCTGCAGAAATGATAGTTCCTGAGCATTTAGGTGGCGTGAAAGTAAGAAAACTAAAATATATTAATAAGGCAAAAGAACAAGTACGGCACAGGCTGACAAAAGAAATTCACTATTGGGATCATAGAGGTAATGAGTTAAAGTCAAAGGAACAAGCTGGGAAAAATGTTAGGATGAATTCAGGGCAAGCATTCAAAAGAGCAGAAGATTTATCAGCCAGACTTGAAAAACGTATGGACGAGCTGGAGTTAGAAGCACATATTACACCAGCTGTTCCATTTGTTATTGGTGGTGCAATAGTTATTCCAAAAGGATTGGTGATGGATTTAGAACAAACAGGCCCAGTTGTTGCTGATTCTCATGCTAGAAAAATTGTTGAAGAAGCAGCAATGATAAAAATAATGGATACCGAACGATCACTCGGTAGAATACCTGAAGATGTTTCAGCTCAGCGAGGATTGGGTTATGATATTTTATCCGCATTCCCTGATGGGGGGAGATATCTGTTTCTGGAAGTAAAGGGAAAAGGAATGGACCAGGATAGTGTGACTGTTACGAGAAATGAAATCATGGCCTGTCTAAATAAACCAGATGATTTCAGACTTGCTATTGTAAAAGTTGATGATGGAAATGCGCAAGACCCTGTATATGTAAAAGAACCATTTGATAGTGAACCAGGCTTTGCCCAAATAAGTGCAACCTATAACCTCAAAGAGTTAATTAAGATGGGTTATAGCCCTGAATAAGGATTGATTTATGACATACAAAAAGAAATTGATTGAAGTTGCTTTGCCTTTAAAGGCTATAAATGAAGCTTGTGTTAAAGAAAAAACAATTAGACAGGGTCATCCATCGACCTTACATGTATACTGGGCCAGAAGACCGTTAGCTGCAGCAAGAGCTGTTCTGTTTTCAACCCTAGTTGATGATCCCTCAGGTAACAAGGAGTTATCTGAATTAGAGGTAGTAAAGGAACGAAAGAGATTATTCCATTTGATAGAGCAACTTGTTTTGTGGAAAAATACAAACAATAAAGACCTCCTACTTCAAGCAAAAAAAGAAATTGATTATTCTACTAATAATAATCCACCTCAATTGTTAGATCCTTTTTGTGGAGCGGGAACAATTCCTTTAGAAGGACAAAAGCTTGGTTTGGAATCATTTGGGTCTGATTTAAATCCATTAGCAGTTCTTATTACGAAAGGATTGATCGAACTACCATATAAGTTCAAGGATTGTCATCCTGTTAACCCTTCCATTAAATTAAGAACAGATTCAAATAGTAACTGGGCTGAATCGACAGGTCTTGCTAATGACTTAAGGTATTATGGGGAACTAATTAAAGACAATTGTTATAAGATCTTATCAAAATTTTATCCAAAGTCAAATAATGGGGGGAAAATAATTGGATGGATTTTGGCAAGAAATGTGGAATGCCCTAATCCTGCTTGTGGTAAACTAACGCCTTTGATTAAATCTTTTGTGCTTTCTTCAATAAAAAACAATTTTGCTAGTTTAGTTCCTATAATTAATGATATTGGTGTTACTTATCGGATAGCCAATAATCTTGATAATGTTAGGAAGGGTACAATGTCTAGACAGGGTGGAAGGTGCATATTTTGTGATAACCCTATTACTTTTAAATATATTAGATCAGAAGGTATAAAGAAAAAAATAATATTTACCCAGCTCGCAACTATTACTCTGAAAAATGGTAGAAAAGTTTTTCTATCAAGTGTTGATTCAAAAATATTACAAAAAGAAATACCTAAAGTTGACATACATCTATTAGAAGAGTTGAAAGGTAAGGCTGCTGCCAATGTTCCGCTTTATGGGTTAACAGCTTTTAAGGATTTATTTACAAAAAGACAACTTTATATGCTAAATACATTTGTTGATGCTATCAATAATATTGAGGGTGACATACTTGAAGATGGTGGATCGATAGAATATTCAAAAGCATTGAAATTATATCTAGCTTTTTCATTTGATCGCTTATTAAATCAACATTGTACACTTACCAGACTACAAGAAGCCCGTGGTAGCATTGCAGGTGTTTTTTCAAAACAAGCAATTGCTATGACATGGGATTTTGTTGAAGCTAATCCTTTTAGTGACTCCACTGGTAATTGGGATGGAGCAGTTAATTGGGTTGCAAAATCATTAGAGAGATTATCCATAAATGCTAAAGGAGAAAGCCAACAGATTGATGCTTCAAAGGCTATTTATAATTTGTCAAAGCCGTTTGTTTGTACTGATCCGCCATATTATGACAATATAATGTATGCTGATTTATCAGATTATTTCTATGTTTGGCTGAAACTAATTCTAAGTCATGATTACCCTGAATTATTCAAAACAATTCAAACTCCAAAAACAAATGAAATTGTAGCTTCCCCGTACATTTTCAATGGGAATAAAGATAAAGCTGAGAAACACTTCTTAAATGGAATGATGTCTGCAGCAGAACAAATAGCCATTCATGCCAATCCCGATTATCCTGTAACTTATTTTTATGCGTATAAACAAACAGAAACAAATGATGAAGGCTCTACAATGTCGACTGGATGGGAAACTTTTCTCCAAGGATTAATTACTGCTGGTTATCAAGTTACTGCTACTTGGCCGATGCGAACGGAAATGAAAGGTAGAACCGTCGCTACAAATTCAAATGCACTCGCATCTTCAATTGTAGTTACGTTGAGAAAAAAGGATATTTCTACCAGTATTGCTACAAGAAGCGAATTTATAAAAACTCTGTCAACCGAATTAGAATTGGCCATTTACAAAATGATGGAATCTGATATTTCACCTGTTGATTTACAACAATCCTCTATTGGTCCTGGAATGGCAGTTTTTACACGGTATACAAAAGTTTTAGAGGCTGATGGAAGTCCAATGACAGTTAGGACTGCGTTACGGATCATTAATGCAGAATTAGATAGAATTCAGGAAGATTCTGATATCGAAATGGACACTGATACACGATTCTGTATCCAGTGGTTCGACGCCTATGGGTTTAATGAAAAACCTTATGGTGATGCAGAGACACTTTCAAGAGCTAAAGATACATCCGTAGATGGTTTAATTAATGCAGGGGTATTTCTTGCTGATAGTGGCAAAGCTAAGCTTAGACACTGGTCTGAAATGCCCGTGGATTGGGATCCAAGATTAGATAAGCGACTTACTTTATGGGAATGTACCCATCAAATTGTAAGAGAGCTTGTTAATGGTGATGGTCAATTAGGTGCAGCTAAACTAGCAAAATTTATGGGTTCACAAAAAGCAGATGAAGCTAAAGAATTAGCTTACCAACTCTATCACATTTGTGATAAAAGAAGTTGGGCACAACATGCAGGTGACTACAATACACTGGTTTCTAACTGGGCAGATATAAAATCTCAAATACCTAATATCTCTGAGGGACAAGAAACTTTATTTTAGAATGAGGATTTAAAATATGGCACTCAATAATAGTGAAAGAATTGGAAGGTCTTTGGAAGCGCTAAGAGTAGGGCTCTCTCCCTATTTCATAAGAGAAGTACGTACTAAGTTTAAAGACGAGGTATGGATGGCAGAATCATGGCATGCATTAGAAAATAAACCTCAGTATAAAGAAGCTCAAATCCTTTTAGAGGCTGATGTAGATGAATTTGCTGAAAAAGTAGAGGTTAATGCATTATTACAGTTAGTCCGTAGATATGATCGTGATGTTTTCTTTGAGAAACTGGGACATGTGGGTAAAACATATTTAAGCGAAATTCAATCAGCTAGGAATAAGTGGGCATACCAGGAGACATTTTCAGTAATAGATGCACATAGAGTTGTTGATACGATTACCAGATTTCTTGAAATGATTTCATCTGAACAAGCAATTGTAACTGAAGAACATGCTAGAATTTTATTGAGAACACGATATGATGAAGAAGCAAAACAATCACAACGTAGGACAAAGAATAAACAAACTGCTTTATTTACTATTCCAGAAGGATTAAAGCCCTGGCGTGAAGTAATTCTCCCACACACAGATGTTTCAGAAGGTTCATATCAACAGGCCGAGTTTGCTGCAGATTTATCAAAAGTAGTCGACGGTACCGCAAATGAGGAATACAAGAACCCAAAAGAATTTTTTAAAAGGACTTATGTAACAAAAGGAATGCTTGAATTATTGGTTGCGGCCAATAAACGAATGAATAGCAAAGGTGGTGATCCTGTGATTCAGCTTAAGACGGCCTTCGGTGGGGGTAAAACTCACTCTATGCTCGCCCTGTATCATATGTTCAGTGGTGATATTTCTTTAGCTGACATACCAAATGGAATTGATATTAAATCTGCTTCAGGTATTGATTCGATTAACAAAGTGAATCGTGCAGTTATAGTTGGTACAGCCATGAGTCCTGCCAGATCACATAAAAGAGAAGGCGTATCAATTAATACTCTCTGGGGCGAAATTGCATTTCAGCTTGGTGGAAAAGACGGGTATAACATGGTTGAGGATGAAGACAAAAACAGTACTGCTGCTACCAGTGACATATTGACCCCACTTCTTGTAAAATATGCTCCTTGTATTATTGTAATTGATGAATTGGTTGCTTATGCTAGAAATGTATATGGTCATGATCAATTACCTGCTGGTTCATTTGATTCTATTATGACTTTTATACAAGCCCTAACAGAGTCTATTAAAGTAGTACCAAATGCCCAATTAGTATTATCTATCCCAGAATCAGAAATGGAAATCGGTGGAAGTGCAGGACAAAAGGTATTAGATAGTTTAGAACATACAGTCGGAAGGATTGAAAGTGTATGGGCACCTGTGGGAGCTGGAGAAGGTTTTGAAATAGTCCGTAGAAGATTATTTGGCCGTGATATTGATTTTGCAGCTAGAGATGCTGTTATTAATAAGTTTATGAAAATGTATCTAGATGATTCTGCACAATTTCCTAATAAGGTTCAATCTTCTGAATACAAAGATAAAATGATTTCCTGTTATCCTATCCATCCTGAACTTTTTGACAGACTCTATGAAGACTGGTCAACATTAGAACGTTTCCAAAAAACACGCGGGGTTTTAAGATTAATGGCTGCGGTTATTCATGAATTATGGATTCAAGGTGACAATAATCTTCTTATTATGCCTGGGACATTTCCGCTTATATCGCCAAATGTTAGAAATGAAATATTAAAGTATTTACCTGAGCAATGGCCTGCTGTTGTTGATTTGGATATTGACGGTGAAAATTCTAACACAAAAGCTATAGATAAACAATTTACTAACTTAGGAAAATATCAAGCCTCAAGAAAAGTAGGTCGCTCTGTATTTTTAGGAAGTGCACCATCTGTGCATAAAGCAACAGCCCGTGGAACTGAGGAAGTAAATATTCGACTAGCATCTATTCAGCCTGGAGATAACTTTGCAGCATTCTCTGATGCATTGAGAAGAATGTCTAGTCAACTCACTTACTTATATAATGAAGATACTCGTTATTGGTATGATACAAGGCCTTCCATTAATCGTACTGCATCTGAACGTGCAGTAGGTTTTGAAAATCATAAAATTATTTCAGAAGTGGAGAATAGAGTTCGATCATTAAGCACTCATAGATTGTTCAAAGGTGTACATCGGTTACCTGCAACATCTGCCGATGTGCCTGATGATCAGAACACTAGAATTGTGGTTATGAGTCCTAAATTTCTACATCAGCGAAACGTTGATGGAAGTAAGGCATTAGAGTTTTCGAGTGATTTACTCGATTCTCGTGGTACAGCTCCAAGATATTATAAAAATGCACTGTTATTTATTGCGCCAGATAAGTTGCAATGGGAATCATTAGAAGAAGGTGTTAGAGATTATTTAGCCTGGGATAGCATTCTGAATGATACCGAAGTGTTGAATCTTGATGCTGGTTCTATTAGACAGGCAACTAAGAAGAAAAACATTGCTGATAAAACTGTCAGTGATAGAATTGACGAGACATTTATTTGGACTATATATCCTTATCAAAAAGATGGTACAAGTAAAATTGATATGAAGTCAGAAAAGATCAGATCAGGAGATGGTCACTTTATTCAAAGAGCCGTGTTTCAGTTGTCCAAAGATACAACTGTCTATACACAATGGTCTCCTGATGGGTTATTGCATGAACTAGAGAAATGGAATCTTTTTAAAGAAGAGTCCCATATATCACTTAAACAGCTTTGGGAATATTTTTCATCTTATCCTTATTTGCCAAGACTCGAAAGCGACCAAATCCTAATTCAAGCCATTACTCAAGGTCTTAAGAGCAAAGATTACTTTGGATATGCAGGAAGTGTTTCCGAATCTGGTGATTATAGAGGTCTTGTTTTTGGAGATCCTATGCCACAAGTTCTATTAAATGATTCTAGCGTGTTGATTAAAAAAGAAAAAGCTGTAGAATTCGAAAAAGAATACTTGAAGCCTGTAGATCAATCTGGGGTAACTGGTAGCGTGTCAGATACTAAGGGTGATGACAATACTTCTCATGATAAAGAAAATGTTGATGACCCAGTTATATCTAAGAAACGTTTTTTTGCTTCTACGGAATTAGATCCACTGCGATTTACTTCTCTGGCAGGTCAAATAGGCGAAAATATTATTGCACATCTTCAGGCTCATAAAGATGCAAAAGTTAAAATTACAGTTGATATTCATGCAGATTCAGTTTCTGGATTTAATGATGATTTAGTCAGAACAGTTTCAGAAAACAGCAATGCTTTAAATATTAATCAACACGGGTTTGAGGAGGAATGAGATAATGCCAATTGAGGGAATATTATATATTGATGCCTTGATAATACAAAGTATTCATTTTTTTTGAAAATTCAGAACATCTATTTATTCAATCAAATATCTAAAGGAGATGAGAATGGGTTTCTTTGACTTAATTAAGCCTTCTGCAAATCCCGAAAAAGTCTGTGCTACTATTGCAACTGGGTTGGATCAAATTGTTGACGATTGGCACAATCAATTTTCTGCGATAGGATCAGGTGAGTTTGATATTTTCATAACTGACGAAACGACAATGTCATGGTTAATGGGATTTGCATTTGGTGTATGTGAACTAATGCATTTAAGTGATAAAAACCAAATTCCTGGAGCCATTGCCTCAGCATTCCGCCTCGGTATTAGCAAACATTATGAAAGCTATGAGAAATACTCATCAATATTTCATGAGCCAATCGGTAATTTTTGGGATGAATTAAGAAATGGTCTGGATAACGACGGTATGCGCTCAGGTATATTAATCGCAGATCAATTTTTGCGAGATTTAAATCAGACGACCCCTCGGCAAATCCTGACAGCTGAGGGTAAAATGAGACCATTTAATCAGAAGTTCTATTTTCTGATTGAGAATGCTCCTCAGCAGTTTTTTTCAAATGAATGGTAGCTGCTAGTAGTGACATGTGGACCATTGTGATAACATTATCCTGGTCGGTTCCGTTGATAATACACTGTGAAATTCTTTTCATTTCTATTCACCTGATGACAAAAAATAATAATCATTTACATTGATTTGTCAAAATTAATAATCTGGATAGAAGTCATTATTATATTACAAAAATTAGGTTGCTAAAGAGATTATGGACAGATCACTATTGATATTTGGTAATGGTTTAGGCATGTCTTTGGATTCAAATTATTTTTCATTGCAAAATGCCTTAGACAAAGTTTGGGGTGACTCTGTATATCTAAGTAGTACTCATAAAGCCTTAATCCAATCTGCGATAGAAGGAACTACTGAAAAGACTCCCCCAAAATCTGAAGAACAGCTTGATGATCTACAACTAGCAATAATTGCGATAGAATTTCTATCTGAGTTTGAAAAGGACGATATATCCTGGGTATCAGATGGTGCAAAGGAATTACCTTCAGCTTTTAAAAAATATGTTCATAGTGTAGCTCACTATTTTCATCAATCCGATCATAAGCTTGATGATACTTTTGTTTCACCGTTATCTGATTTCATCAAGAAAACAATGTCTCATGTTGCCACACTTAATTATGACAATCTCCTTTATGATTCTCTTCAATCTACCGATGTACTTACTGGATACGACGGACCTTTGATTGATGGGTTTTGGGCGCGCAAAGGAGGATTTGACCCAACACATTTGGACAGAAATAATGTTAACGAACATGGATGGTATTTACATCTACATGGATCACCATTATATGTAGGCAATAAAAAACTTGTTAGACATGAGAAATCTTTTTTAAATCCAACAGAAAACTGTCATATTGTTTTAACTCATGTTCAACATAAACCGTCGATTATCGGGTTCTCTCATATTCTAAGTGAATATTGGCTGAGATTGAAAAGAGCAAACCAAGAGTCAAAAAAAATAATATTTTTTGGCTATTCTGGAAAAGATGGACACCTAAATGAAACATTAAACCTACAAGATAAAGATATAATTGTTATTGAATCGAAGAGAAGTGGAGGGGAAAGTATTCGAGAAGAATTTTGGAAATATACCCTTGATCAGGACAATATCAATTTAATTCAATTGGAAAATATTCTGGACTTTTCAGACTGGGATTCTTTGTAAGAACGATACTAAATAATAATATTGAGGTAAATAATAATGGAAATATTAAAAAAATATGTTTTTGGTATGAGACCACATCCAAACCATTTTAGTATTGCATCTGATTGGGGTACAATAGTAAATCATATTTTTAATGCTCGTGGATCAAAGAATTTCAAAGCTGATTATTTTCGACATATAGGTGGATGATATTTGATAACGCATCTTTTTCTGACATTACAAAAACATAATTATCCTAGTTTTCCGATCTTAGTTCCTTTCAATAATTCTCCTCAAAAAAGGTATAAGAATAATATACTAACAAAAAGAAAATTATTTCACAATGGATTATTATATCAGTCAATTCAATCAATAAATAATTGGATAAAGTGACAAGGACCTTCGAGGGGAGGAAGCAATAGTGAACAAGATTACCAATAACCACCGTTTTTGAAACTCTTTGAATTTACCTCAAAAACCCATTTCAAAACCAATGAATTAGCCTCATAACTCGTCTCAAAATCAAAGTAATAAAAACCTCCGTTATTGGTATAAGAAAAGAAATACTAGGAGGTTAAAATGATAATTGGTTATGCGCGTGTATCAACAGAAGATCAGAATCTTGATCTGCAGTTGGATGCCTTAAAAGAAGCAGGATGCAAGAAGATATTTCAGGATAAGATCAGTGGTGTCAAGGAAGATAGAAATGGGTTGTTGCAGGTTTTGGAAATAGTTCGACCGGGTGATACTTTGGTGGTTTGGAAACTGGATCGTCTTGGGAGAAGTTTACAGCATTTAATTTCAGTTGTTGATGAACTTAAGGAGAAGGATGTTTATTTCAAGAGCCTTAAAGAAAATCTGGATACTTCATCGTCAACTGGAAAATTGATATTTCATATCTTTGGTGCCTTGGCTGAATTTGAAAGAGATATTATCAGGGAGAGAACTATGGCAGGACTGAAGGCTGCAAGAGCTCGTGGAAGAGTAGGTGGAAGACCCAGAGTAATGGATGCCAAGAAAGTGAAGTTGGCCAGGACTCTAATGGAAGATAATTCTAGATGTGTTGGAGAGATCTGTGTAATACTGGGAGTATCGAAAGCTACGCTTTATCGGTACTTAAAGGATTAGAGCCTTCAGGCTCTTTTCTAAGTTAAATCTTGTTGGAATGTAGCAACATTTCATGAAGGAGTGGATACAATAGCTTTGATTTGGGTGGTAAAGTCGTAACATAACGTTGGTTATGTGGTAAGTTTATTTAATGAAAATTGGGTAAGCGGATTTTAAATGTATATTTATTGGTAAATTCAGCATCAGAAGAGTTTGAGTATTTGATTATTTTATTTCAATTAATCTCTTTTTCGCAAAAGTAATTCAAAAAATATGTATGGTTTTAGAGGTGTAAATGGTAATTGATAATTATGGTCATTCAATTGAGCATCTATTGAATGTTGATTTGCCACGATACTTAACATTGTTAGAACATAATATTGAAAACCCTATTTCAATGTCAAGATTTAACAGATATGGTGTTGGAGTTGCAACTCTTGTTTCTGAATTAGGTATTGAGAATGATTTTCCAGGATGTTATATATTGATCGATGGGGATACACCTACTTATGTTGGGATTTCAAAAAAGATTTTGAACAGATTGAGGCAACATGTTAGAGGGAATACTCACTTTAATGCAAGTTTGGCATATAGAATGGCTTCTGCAAATCGTCCTCATGATTTTACTAGACAAAAAGCCATGAATGACATCAAATTTAAAAAGGAGTTCAATAATGCAAAAGATAGGATTGGTAATTTTAAAGTTGCGTATGTAAAAATTGAAAATCCATTAGTATTATATTTTTTTGAACCATACTGTGCTATGAGGTTTAGAACAGGCAAATGGAATACTTTTGAAACCCATTAGTCGTTGTCCCATATGTTCTAAACCACAGGATTTGAATGAACGGTATCCCAAATACGTATGCAATACTTGCCGAGAAACACCAAAATCATTGGACGGTCGAAAATTAATATTTTTCAATTTAAGTATCTCAGGTGGTTTCGGTGCAAGATATGCAGACTCAGGAGAAGAGTATTCGAGCCATGAATGCTATATCGGTGACATAAAATGTATTGCCGATGAAGCAAGATTTGGAGGGATAGTAATTCAAGTTGATGATGATAAATTTTGTTGACAGGTCTCAACGGGATCCCTTTTTATCCTTAACTATCCAAAAGGGTCCAGCCTGTCAGCATTCATTGGGATTCTGGTTGCAATATGAGTATGGGCAAAAAGCAATGAACCTCTATGCCTTCTGCCCTTATTTCATATTACATTAATCCAGGTTATTTGCAATATTCCCAATTTTATTGCAATTAGTCCTGAACGCACCTTATAGATGACCCTCCTTGCTTTCCATCCATGTATCGATAAATAGATGAGATACCATAGTCTAATCTTCGAATCCAAGCACTAGAGCCATATTCGTCCGCAGTCCAAAACCAGGCTGCATTCCCTTCAACATAGAATACGCCATTATCGAACCTACGATTTCCGCCAGGTCTAGCAGTAAAGCCACTACAATTGCACCCATTGATACCATTTGGGCATACCGGGTTACCACAAACCTCCGCCCACCAATTCAATGTTCCACCTTCCTTCAGCATACCTCCTTCATTGCTTCCGCGATATCCGGTAGTGTTGGCAACCTCCAAACTCATTCCTAAATATATTTCCAAATCTATCCATTCCTCATCTGTAGGAACATGGTAGTATTCCGGGCAGATTTCACGGTAATCGTCCA
>Ga0233437_1003595_pt1 | contig 20014 bp, 19 predicted proteins | sample SI_122_August201_FD_182714 | JGI IMG/M metagenome (GOLD analysis project Ga0233437, IMG submission 182714) | Seawater microbial communities from Saanich Inlet, British Columbia, Canada - SI_122_August2016_200_MG | ecosystem: Environmental > Aquatic > Marine > Inlet | place: Canada: British...
AGAAGCCATGCTGGCTGAAGAAGGTACCATGGAAACTGAGGTGACGGGTGGTTCTGCTACGATTGGATATACTGTGGGTCTTGATGTTGGATATCCTGCATATCTACATGGTGGACTCGGCTCATCTTATGATACTCCCGGACCAGCTTTTGGACTAGTCGTCAGTTCACCTTTTGGAGCTGCTATTGGTCCATTTGAAATTGGTTTCGGTGCTCAGGTCGGGATGTTTAGTTTTACAGATGAGCCAACCGACAATGATCTGTCTGGAATTTATGCCCTAGCCACCGCTAATACTGCATTATTGGAAACTGCTCAAGGAGCCGTCTCAGCACAGGTTGGTGCCGGTTACTTCGGTGCGAGCGTGGGATTTACAGCTGGTGCAGCGTTTGATTACGCTGTAGCCGGTATGCCCTTGGTTGTAAGGCCATATGCTAGAATGAATGCAACACTTGATAGTGGTGTTGAAACAACCGGTGATGATACTGGGTCGTATGCCTGGTTGAATGCTGGGATTATGCTTTCATACGATATCAGTACTTTATTTTAATAGTAGATTCAATTTTACAAAAAAAGCTCTACCTAACGGTAGGGCTTTTTTTATCTCAATTATAAGTGTGAAATGCGAATTGCCATATTTGATAAACTATATATTTGGAATATCAATTGAACCATCTCATCAAGACTCATTCTAGCATTATATCTGCATCAGATTTTACTTTTAGTATTTTATCTATAGGACTTCTAGGGACTGTGAAGAAAATTGATTTCTCTAGTCTATTTTATTACTACCCATTATTCTTTGCGTAAGCATCTCTGTAAAACTCAATGCCCAAAATTGTTGGCTATCAAGAGTTATTCGACTTAATTGCTTTCTAGAGTGTAAGCGAGAGACAACTTAATTGTCCTGTTGAATTCCTCATCTATGTGTAAATAAAAGAAGGCAAAATATTTTTCTCTGAGCTCAAATAAAAGTTCGCTTTCGACTCCAAATACCTCCCTCCAAGAACCTAAATCAGCAGCATTAGCCTTTGGATACCATTTAGTACCTATAATTGAATTTTTACCCTGAGAATGTTTGTATATGGATATCCATCCTTTAATACATGCTCTATTAGATGCAAAATGACTTGTCAATTCAATCCTTTTTACTTGTGGACCATATTCTGAGAATATTGGCAATCCATATAGCTCGAAATTAGTTGATTTACCATAATGGATTCCAAGATAATCGGAGGAGTAAATACTGTTTAATGATATTTTCTCTAGAAATTGGTTTCTGTATTCTTTAGATATTATCACCTGGATACCCCAATCATCATCATTTGTCAATCGATCACCAGAATCAACTTCAAATTCATCTATTACTACTTTCGCAAGTAATTGTAATCCTCCAATATTGTTGAGGGTTAAGCCAATGTCTATTGCATGATTATCATTATTTTCCGGAGATCCAAAGTTGAACACAGATAATAAGAATGGTTCAAAGGGAGTAAAATACTTCCATTGAACTGACTGATTAATCCCTGAGTACAATACACGATCGCCAATAATAATTTCATTGGCATTGGAGCCAAAAGTAATTGTAAGGAGTTGTATAGCATAATATCTACTATAACCGGAGTACATGTCCCCTTCACTAGAATAACCGAATGAAAAATACCCCTGTGAATACTTAGCATGCCCAAAATCTATCGTATAAATTATTCCTGGCACAGAAGGTAATTGAAAATTGTTAAAAATATCTTTTCTACGAGGTTGAAGATTGGAAGGGAAAAATTTACCAATCCGGAAAAATATTTGATTCCTTTTAAATGTTAAATGGGATTCTAAAGTACTAATATCACCTGGCTTTTTAGTACCCGTATATTCACCGCTTCGTTCATATCTACTCCCAATCCGTGGGCCATAATTTGGACTATTGGTTAGAACAAATTTATAATAGTAAACTAATTTATTATCTAAAACTACTCTGAACGAAGGGACAATAAAAGCTTCAAGATTCTTATCGATAATTGAGTTAACATCCAAATTATATAAAAAATAATTACCAATATTTTGGGATTGATCTATTGTAGAATTAGCATTGACTCTATATTTCATCTCACCCACATCTAATGGCATAAATTGAGCAAGTAAAATAGATGTAGCAACTAGATGCACCAATAAATAGAGTCTAATAACTAGAAAACGTAAGAATTTCATCAATCGATGTCTTTAATGAATTTACCGATTAAGATTGGACAAGAATTAATCCTAACATGAAACATTCCCATTCTATTGGTAGAAAGATTTAATAGATTCACATACGTAATCTATATCCTTATCAGTTATTGACATATTCATTGGAATCATCATACATCGTGTGAAAAATTTCTCTGTCCTCGGCAAGGATGCATGCAATCCGAGTTTTGGCCACTGGTGCACAGCTTTTCCATCCCACTGCTGAAGCGTGCCGATACCTCGGTCTCTTAAGTAATTTTGAAGTTTATCTCTATCAATTGCTTCTATTTCATAATTCTGATAAATGTCATAATAAGAAATATCGTCATTCGGTCCTGGTGGCAGAGAAATTTCCTCAATCTCACTCAATTGCTCTGAATAAATTTCTGCAATGCCTCTTCTTCTTGAAACATCCTCTTGGTAATGTCCCAGTTTAAAATCCAGGATGGCCGCTTGTATGTTGTCCAAACGAGTATTTCCTGACCATTCAACAATTTCCCTATCCAAACCTCGTCCATGATCCCTTAATCGATATAATCGTTCAAATACTTTTTCATCTTGACATAAGACCGCTCCACCGTCACCGAATCCACCTAGAACTTTTGCAGGATAAAAACTTATTGCACTAGCGACTCCAAACGTACCCGCTGTCTTTCCTTTATATCTTGCTCCCAGAGCTTGAGCCGCGTCTTCAACGACTACTAAATTGTATGCAGATGCTATTTCAAGGATACGGTCCATATCAGCAACCCGACCATTAAGTTGAGTAGGCATTATCGCTTTGGTTTTCGGGGTGATGGCAGGTTCAATTGAGGAGATATCAATTGTGCGACCAAATCCTACTTCAACTGGAACTGGAACTGCTCCAACCAATGCAATACTTGCAGCTGTCGCGACCATTGTGTGAGAGCAAAATATAACCTCATCACCAGGGCGTATATTTGCGGCTTTTAAGCCTATAATTAAGCCATCCGTAGCGTTTGCAACGCCTAAGGCGTGTTTGGACGTCGTATAGGTACTAAGATTTTCCTCAAAATCATCCAACTCCTTTTGCATTATGAAAGCGCCCTTACGACAAACATCTACGATTATTTCCGTGAGCTCATTTTCAAATCTTGTAAATGTATGCTGATAATCGAAAAAAGGTATAACGGGCATAATACTTTAATCTCCACTATTTTTTCAAATTCATTTTTTCTATGACTTTATTGAATATTGACTCCGGACTTATTCCATAGTTTTGTCGTAGATATTTTTGATCGCCAACTAGGGAAGTAAAAACAGGGGGGAGGGCAAAGGGGTGGAAATGGTTGATTTGTCCATTATAATTTCCTGGTAGACACTCTAATATTGCAGAAGATAGCCCGCCAATAATGGTATGCTCTTCCATTGAAAACACTAAGTCATATGTATCAAAGATTTCAACAATTTTTTCCTCATCAATCGGTTTTACAGTATGCACGCTATAGATTGATGCAGGAATTCCAACTTTCGATAATCTATCGTGAACAATTGAAGCTACCTCTAACATTCCACCAGTAGAAACCAAAGCAATCGACTTAGAGTTGTCATTTTTTACTTGTAGTATTTTGCCAACCTTGAGATGCCTAATGGTTTCGTCTGTGTGGATAGTTGCCTCCCCTGCCCTACCAAGTCTTAAGTAAACAGGTCCCAGTTCTTCCTTAATAATGATCTTAGTAATTTCGTAAGCTTCACGTGTATCTCCCGGGGCAAAGACCGTCATATTGGGAATTGCCCTAAGAATAGCCAAATCTTCAGTTGCGTGATGTGAGATTCCTAAAGCTCCATATGAAAAACCCCCACCGACAGAGACAGCTGTTACATTTAGATTGTGGTATGCAACGTCATTCCGTAAAAATTCAAGAGGGCGTAAAGTAGTAAAATTGCATATCGAGTATGTGAAAACTTTTTTACCTGATAGGGCTAATCCCGCAGCCATTCCAGTCATGTTCTGTTCTGCGACTCCCGCATTTATTAGTTGTTTTGGATAAAGCTCTCCAAATTTTTTAACTACACCAAATCCTAAGTCTCCTAGCATCAGCAATATTTCTGGGTGATCGCAAGTCATTTCCTCCAATGCTTTCATGAATGAGTTACGCATCCTCATTAAGCTCCTTTATGGCTGCGTCATACTCATCACCTTGCGGAGTGCGGTAATGCCAAAGAACTTTATTTTCCATGAAGGAAATACCTTTCCCTTTCGTAGTGTGAGCAATGATAAGATTTGGTTTGCCTTTTATTGAAAAAGGTATGGATAATAGACAATTCTTCAAGGCTTCATGGTCGTGTCCATCCACTTCTCTTACTGACCAACCAAAGCTCTCCCATTTTGCAGGGAACGGTTCCAAATCCAGAGTATCCTTAGTTGCAGCTAAGCTCTGAATTTTATTGTAATCTATGATGGCAGTTAGGTTGTCTAAGCTATGATGTCCGGCAAAAAGTGCTGCCTCCCAGTTACTACCCTCATCACACTCGCCATCTGACATTAGTACAAATGTCCGCCAGCTAGACTTATCCAATTTTGCCGCCAGAGCCATACCTGTTGCTACGCTCAATCCATGGCCGAGAGAGCCCGTAGAAAGTTCTACTCCAGGGATACCTTTATGTGAAACATGACCGGATAATATTGATCCATTTTGATAATGTGATCTTAATACATCAACGGGAAAGAAGCCAACTTCTGCAAGAATAGCATAGGCTGCAGCACCAGCATGACCCTTCGAAAGAATAAATCTATCTCGATTTTCCCAATTTGGGTTTTTGGGATCAACTTGCATAATATCATTATAAAGAACGGATAAAATATCAGCTATAGATAATCCAGAACCTACATGAGAGCTTTTGCCCATATGCGTCATATTCACAATATGCCGTCTGACTTTTTGCGAAATTTTTTTGGTAGAATTCATGCTTGAAATGCCTCTATTTCGCTATTGCCAGAATTGTTTGGAAAATCAGCTTAATATCTAGGATGAAAGATCTATCCCTAACATACTTCTTTTGAAGTTCTAGCTTCTTGGGCTGAATTAATTGTCGATATGCCTCGTGTGAGTCTGCTATGCCACTGCGCTCTATGATACCGCCCTCATCCCTAAATTCTATTGATGAAAAATCAGTTATCCCAGGTCTAACGGTGAAAATAATGTCACAACTAGGGTCATATGTTTCAACTTCACTTGGTATTTCTGGTCTTGGACCTACTAAGCTCATTTGCCCAAAGAAAACATTTATTAGCTGAGCTAATTCGTCTAATTTATATTTTCTTATCACCTGACCAATTTTAGTTACCCTTGGATCCTCAGACCTTGTAGTAGGACCTCCCACCTTATCCGCGTTAATAACCATCGATCTGAATTTATAGATCAAAAACTGATTCCTATCTTTTCCAACTCTTGGAGCTCTATAAAATACCGGGCCTTGATCTTCTCGAATAATTGTAATGCCTAACCAAACAAATATTGGTGAAAATATTATAAGACCAATGCAGGATACGATAATATCAAAGACTCTTTTCACCACCATTAGTTTTTAGCTCCTCTAGTAAAATGATCGCTACCGCTTAACTTCGAATGTACAGAATAAGTTTTTTTAAAAATAATTGATTGTAAATCATTCATAGATAATGTCGGTTATTCGTACAAGAGTGACATTATACCCAAAAAAAGATAAATCGCTTAATTAAATGGTCAAGTGACTATTATATGTCATAGTTCGCCAAAAAAATGAAACCTGCCATTAGCGACATTCCAATTGCTACGACATTCAATATATACTTATGTATTGTAAGCTGCCTCCTGAAACTATTATCTTCTACTTAATTAGCGCATACAATCTGACATGGTTTCGACTTGAAACAATTTACATTTTGAATGAACCTCAAATAACGGATATTTATTTTAGCACCTGCAAGCAGGCTACACTTTTAAACGCATATTTTGAAAGGTTTTTGTTTTTTAACAATGCCTTATCGATTGACCATATTCTTTTTAGCATCACTTCACGAGTATGCTTCGGCATTATTCCAAGAAATGGCGAGATATATATTGCCAATATGTTGAAATGACTGATTTTGGATATTCGGAAATATTTTTGAATATATTGCCAATTTTGAATCCTCATGATATGCGTTGAGGCCCATCTTGTGCGGCGACCCGTAAATACGCTGATACGACGTTTAAAATTTAAAATAGGATTATGCCCGAGAGTTTCTATAGCTATTAATGTTCCATTTGGCTTAAGGATTCGGGTTATTTCCTTGATAGCTTTTTTTATATCAATGCTGGAAAAAGAACCATAATCAAATATTAAATCAAATGTATTATCTGGGAATGTGGTATTTTCACAATCCATCACACTGAATGAAACATTAATATCTTGTGCATACTTTCTTTGCGCTATAGCGATAGATTCCTCTGAAATATCAATGCCGTCAAGGGTCCATTCTGGATGTAGTACACTGGTTGATTTGTCACCAATACCACACCCATAATCCAATATCCTCCCGCTGCCCAGGACGGATTGGATATCTATAACATATTGATAAAAATGATTAATTGCGTTTTTATTAACTAAATCACTGTCATTTTCAGTGATTGCACTACCATTATATATAGTGTACCTAGAATTATAGTGCTCTCTCTCTTTTGCTTTATAGTCAGTCACTTTAAGTTTCTTCCCACTTTGATCCGAAATTTTCCATAACCTAGCCAGGGTTCTTTTTGTTTTTGAATTGGTGCACGCCTCATAAGTAGCAACACTGCTCCTTTTAACATCCCCAACCCATGAACAATATGATACAAAAAGAAGCCAATTGGTAAATATGCTAGATGCTGAATTTGAGAGTATTTCTTTGATTGTTGAAAAGCAGATATAATCGCCAATATAAAATATATTGCCATAATTACTAAAAATACATTTCGAATTTTGTCGCTAAATGGAGACAATAATAGGCCTCCTATAACACCAATTGCAAAAAAACCCGTTATTGCATGCCGAGGGGCAAATGCATATGGGGCCAGATACCACATATATACATTGTAAGGAGCTTCGTAAATAAATTGCTTTGCAAGAAACTTTCGGAGAGTAGGCTGATTAAAATAATTAACCAATATATTGGGATCACGCCATATTTTTCCACCGGACCAGATTATACGCCTATTAAATTCATAATCTTGCGCCCGAACCAATCTTTCATCTAAATAGCCCAATTTTTGAAAAATTGATTTATGATAAAAACCATATGGAACCGTGTCAGCATAACCTTCTTGCATTCCGATCCTGAATCCCGCATTGCCTACCCCAAAGGGGTGTGTAGTGATAGCTTGTACTAGTTTTGCCCAGTACGTAGGAGCTCCGGGCTTAGTGACAAATAATCCTCCGACATTATCAGCACCAGTATTTTGTTTAGAAGTCCAACATCTAGATAAATAATCAACAGGATATTCGGAGTGTGCATCCAGCCTTAATACCCATGAACCATTGCAAGCTTTAATCCCCATATTTAACGCAACAGCCTGAATCTTTTTAGGATTATTAATCACGTAGATATTTGAGTATTCCTTTGCATATTTTGAAACGATCTCCAATGTACTGTCATTCGACTGACCGTCTATCACAAAGATCTCAATACTTTTTCCATCAGGGATCCTAAATGAAAGAACACTATTTAAACACTTTTTTATAAATAATTCTTCATTGTATGTTGGAATTAATATCGATATTAATGATTTTATCATTCTTATTGTACTTTCATTTTCTAGTAAATGATTCCTATTAATATTTCTGTTAACTCACGCTTTATGCAGTCGTCATTTTGAGAGCTTCCTTATTATTATTATAAAAGCTTTTTGTATAAGGCTAAAAGCTTCGCTGACTCTATAGTCCAATTATTCGCAGTAGCAATATATTGGTTTCCCCTTGATGCCATTTGATTTGCTTCATCAGGGTTTTGTGCGATCTTATATAATGCTTTAGAGATATTTTCAGGACTGTCAGGGTTTACAAATATGCCTGCTGCAATATCATGTAGTTGGTGTTGCCATTTCAAAAAATTGCTTGCTACGAAAGGAAGGTGAAACAGCATATATTCATATAGTTTATTGGGGCTGGTCTGAGAATAATCTCCAACATCCTGTATTGTGATTAATCCAACATCTGCTTTTATTAAATAAGCATATGCCATTGATTGATTGAGTACCCCTAAATAATCAACATATTTTCCTTCTGGTGAATTCATGATTTTCTCAAGGTCAGCATTTATTTCAACATGCCCACAAAGCCATAATCTTGCTGGAAGATATTGATTTAAAATACTTACCGCTTGAGCCATTTGATCAAGACCTCTTGAACGCGATATGCCCCCTACATAGATCACTCTAAAAAAGGGGTCCTTCTCAATAGTTTTGGATATAGAATATGCCTCTTCAATTAATTTACCCGTTATAATTGGAGAGTTTAATATTATCAGGGCGCTTCCACCAATCCTATCTCTAACTTCCTCTTGTGTTACGATAACATAATCGAATATCCGGCCAGCAACTTTTTCTAATATCACGATTAAATGAGCAATTAACTTGCGTAAGAAACGAGGAATCCAGTATTTAATTAATATTCTTTTCTTAAAATCTTCATGTGTGTCATAGATAACGGTCCTTCCAAAGAGTTTAAGTATTATTCCAACTGGGAGCATATCTGGGTTGTGTAAATGGAATACATCAGCCTTTATATGCAATACTCGCCACATTAATTTTGGGATATTGCAAAATCTTTCAAATCTATTTCTATAACTCGTTGAAATGATTGAGATATTCCTATATAAGTAAGTTTCTTCGCTTTGAGCATATAGTATTACTTTGTAACCGTTCTCAGCTAGTGTTATTGCCTCCTTCTGAAATACCCGAATGTCGTTGTAAATATGTACTGGGGCTAAGATGCAAACAATTGGTTCATTATTTTCAGTCATTGAGCTTGCGATATCTCCATATAAACATTTTCTCTTCATCGATAGACGAAACCTTTTTCCAATTCTTTATTATTGACCATACAATCATAAATTACAAAATTGTGCGTAGAACTCAACAATTATGGTTTCATGAACAATTATTTTTTTTCCTGGTTTCATGTTTTTTACTATTTTTCTATTAATTAGTTGATCCTGATAAAGCCTGTTTCTAGCTACCTGCATTTGGACGACTGAGCATCCAGAGTCAGTATGTCTAATAACTTGCCATAATTTAGCAATTTTGCATTGAATAAGATCAGGCACAAAAAAGGAGTGGCCGGAGAACCTCCCTATAGTTGACGCTACAACCAGCCAATATGGCATTTTCCCGGTCACCCTCTATACCGTTGAGGTAATTGCGATCTGATCCAGTCTACTTTTAAACAGATTCTCTTGATTACGAATTTTAAGTTTTTTTCATAAATCACTATGTTTTGGACAGCTGTTTTTGGTTTCTGGCAATTCAAACTCTATTTGTCTTTACACAACATAATGTAATTATTCTTGTTAAATGCTTTTACAGGGACGACTATTTATTCTCTATTCATTATTTGCCTATTATCCTCCGGAAATTGATTCACATGCATATTCATTTCTTTAGAGGTATAACTCAATTAATCATGCATATGCCTAATTTGATATGTTTCAATTTTACAATTACCGTCCTATTTGATGCCGTTTATAGTATATTTGCTTCCGTAGGATAGTTTCATATGCATATATTGTTCCGACCCAAGTCAATAGAGATCTAGAATCATTGATATTGCCGTGGACTGACGAGTAAAATAGCATAAAGAGCAGAAGCGTTAGCAAAGTGATTCTTATATAATAATTATCATCACTTTTGTCATATTTTAGCAATTGGAGACATGTTTTAAGTGCTAAAATAATCATAATTATAAAAGACAATAACCCAATTACGCCAATATCCACACCTATGTCTAAAAATATGTTATGAACAAATGCACCCCTAGTTTTGTCATAGCCATGTGCATACATGCTAAAACCCCCAATCCCAAGACCAGTAAATGCTGTTGGCATAGTTGTGAGTATATCTATTGCTATTTTAAATTGATGAATTCTTACTGGTACTGATGTATTGATATTATTTGTAAGTTGCGATGTACGGGCAATCAGGCTTGAGAATTTCTCTTTATTTTCTATTGTAAATATGCTAACACTTATAAGAATTACTATAATACTGAGAATTATTTTTAGACCAGTTTTTGATAAAGATTTATTCAACACAATATTATTTTTAATAATTTTACCAACCAAGAATAAGATCGCTATAATAAGCACAACTCCCAATGCAATCGCTGATCCCCTCGCCCCTGTAATTAGAGTCAGATATATATTTGAAATCAATAGCGCTATGCTAATAGCTCTTAGCCATATTTTATTTTGATTCAAATAATAATACAGTGCAACGATGATGGAAACCTCACCAGATATTTTTCCCAAGACAAGATACCCAGAAGATCCAAATGCTTGAGTGAAATTATACTTGAATGTTTGTATCTCTCCTGCCATTATCACATCACCAAACGTTATAATTGACAGCCCTACATAGGTACCGAAAAATCTTCTCATGTCATTTACATCGCGTATTATATAAATTGGGCCAAATAGGGCATAGCTAGTTAAGGTTAAGAATTTGAGCAATTTTATCTCACCATATATTGGACTTAAAGTATACGAATAACTAATAATCGATAACGCGGCCATGATTATATACGGTATCAATATGTTTCGATGAATTTGTGGATATATGGTCCTCTTCATAATTCTTTTTCGAAATATCCCTACGATAGATATTAGCGCTAATAGAATTGTCCAATCTAATGGTTCAGGTAATTGAAATCTTGGGTCTGCTTTAAATATTCCTGCATTGACAAAGAGAACAAAAGCAATTTCCGGATATTTTATTAAGTAAAATAGTCCAATTATAATAATTGGAAATAAAATTATATAACTCATTATATTCTCGCCATAAGACTCAACATATTATATTAATCAAATATGAAAAACCCATAATACCATCATATATATCTGCTTTTCTATTTGTCGTAAAACCATTTTTCGCCAAGCATTAGACCATCGCCGTTTATTCGAGATAATATTCCGCGTACGATATAGCCGATATCGCCTTGCAGTATTAGTAATATAAATCTTCTCAGCAATGAAGTTGCCTGTTTAACTCTGTTTGGGATAATACCCTCTCTTTTTAGTATCTCCAAATGCTCGGACTGCCATAAAGATATTAAATTACTTGTTTTGCTTTTTTTATGATACCTAAAACATCCTATATATTCTCTAACAAATAAAAATGTAGCACATTTAGCTGTGCGAACCCAAAAATCATAGTCCATGCAAAAATTCATATCTTCATTTAGATATCCTACTTTTTTAAATACAGAGGTTCTCCAAAAAGCAGTTTGATTACATAAAGCAGAGCCTTCATAAATTAATGCATTGTAATTAAAGGGTACATATCTCATATCTCTTAGTATATTATCAAATTTATCAATGTTATACCTGTTCCCAAATACTAGATCAACATTTGGATTGGTAATAAATGCACTAGCTATTGTATTTAATGCATTAGGAAGGTATACGTCATCTGAATTTTGCCAGGCGATAATTTCGCCATTCGCGATTCTAAATCCCTTATTAATTGCATCAGTTTGACCATTATCCATTTCACTTACCCAATAGGATATATGTTTTTCATATTTCTTTATGATGTCTATACTTTCGTCACTAGATCCACCATCAATAATTATATACTCAAGGTTTGAATAGTTTTGATTTATAACACTGAGAATAGTTCGCTCCAAATATTCTGCTTGATTATACGAGGGAGTAATAATTGATATTTTAGGCAATATTGCAGAACTAAGTGAATTACCTGAAATATTTTCTTGATAATCGCATATAAAGTTTTTTATCTGTAACGATGAGTATTTTTTCATCATGACTCCAAAAGCTTTTAGTCTAATATTTTTTGCTAACGCTAAATATTCACACACTTCTCATAATTTTGATCTGAGAATTTGTTCATTTTACTCTAGTGGCATATGCCCCTGAACAATACAACCTTGACTAGATATTTTAATCATTACTTGCTTTGAAACAACCGGTATGGTTTTTCTTTGGACATCACTAGTAAAAAACCGCGCTTGAATCTTAGTTACAGAAAATATTGAATCATACTGTTGTTCTATAGAAAAATATTTCTCTATTGCATTATTGATTGTATTTGCTGTAAGAAGAGGGTTTGTGATATGAGTTTGCAAATAAATCAGACCATCATGTTGTGATAAATATAATTATAATATCATTCATCTGAATATAGTCACCTCGAATACTTACTGGGTGCATGATGACTTTAGCTTTAGCTTTAAAATGGTTGATTATATCATTTGCAATATTATTACTATCAGTATTAACGATCACATCACCAATATAATTCGATTTCAATAATGTATTCATGATAGGATGATAGAAGGGAGTGCCACAAAGCATACGCATGTTTTAATTTTAACCCTTTCAGAGTTATCTTTCACCGGTAGAAGTTTTGTGACTCCCATTTATCTCCCTTTCTGATAGAGCTGGAATGTAAGAGCTTGTTAGCGAGTGATATTGAATTCCCTGTTCTTCCCCATATGCCAAGAGATTCGATACATTTATTATATGCTGTTTGTAATATTCTGGGATATTATAATCATCTATAAAGGAAGGATGCATTTCATAGACACTTTTCATACTTTCTGTGTATTGTGTTGTCTTATTATAGCTCCAAAAATATTTATCGTTGATATTTCTTCCATCGGCTCCAAATATTTTCACATCTACTGCAAGGCTACTTGCAACTGGAATCATGAGAAATGTCATAATATTTCCAAAGGACTTAACAGACATATTATTATTCACAGATGGAAATGATAAACTTTCAGTAGCATTGAATCCTATTATATGTTCATGCATAAATGGAAAATGGTTGAGAAATATGGGTACACTTGACAAAGGCATTCCTATAAATGGCTTATATTTATCATATACCTCCAGCAAGTCCTTACGAAATTTAATGCAGTATTCGTTTATACTAAAATGAAAAACCGGATCAGCAAATACAATTAAATCAGGGCCACCTATATGCTGAAGCATTTTCTTATTTTTAACAATAGAATTACAGATAATCTTATAAGCATTATTGTCAATATAAATCTCTTTATATTGGCTACTACTCGGACCGGTTAATATACAGTATGCAGTACTTGTCATTTTCTTATCATGAAGGGACGTAAAATTTTGTTTCGATAACAGCAATACAGATTCTTTATAACTTATACTTGAGGTATTATAGTAAAGTTTTCTAAAGTAATCAGCATCGGTAGCTAATATAAAATGTCTATCTATAATAATGCTATTAAACTTATTTCTCATATTGGATATACTAAAGTATTGCCTCCATGAGGTATATACAATTAGTGTATTATTGGGAATTACATCAACAATTACTATGAAAGGATTGTTCGCTAATATATTTTTTCTTGATGAATATATGTTAACAGAAACTTCTGGAAGATACCATTCAATCTGCTTTAATAATAACAGGTATTCATCATCATTCATTAACGATATATCGAATGTTATTGGAAGAGGATGCGACTTTAAAAATAACCTTTTGGCTACTCGATATATATAGAATATAATTATATTTAGTTTGATAGCTTATCTACTTTCGATATGTACTTTATTGGATTTCCTGCCCATATTTCACTATCCGGTATATTTTTATAAACAACACTATTAGCACCAATAACACTACCTGATCCTATCGTAACTCCTTTTAAGATTATACTTCCGGCACCTATGAATGCATTACTTTTAATTGTGATTGGCCCAGATTTAATTATTCCATAATCATTTTTTCTGTGCACAGGATCTATTTGATGAAAGTCTGTATCATATATCTTGACTCCGGCTCCTATCATGACATCATTTTCAATTATAATTTTTCTCGTACAATAAATAACACAATTTGAAATACCAACATTTTCACCAATAATTAATTCGGAAGTTTCATGCAATGTAATAAACATTGTTTTTGCAATATTGTAGACAGGGTTGAATCTATATCCGGAATTTATTATTGTTTTAGGTCCTATAATTATTCTTCCGTTATTTCGGATGTACGGAAAGCCATTTAACACCACACTCGAAAACGATACCTTCTTTAGGCTCATATATATCTTGGATATATTATTTATAAGAACACGGAGTACTTCAGTCATCGCGACTTTTAAAGAGAGAATAATAATCTACTCTCTTATATATCTCCAAATTGCCGCCAATGGAGGCATTAAATACATCCACACCTAATACGCTGCATGCTTTTTTTGCGAGTTTATGAGCACCAATCATATTGGAATTCAATATCTCTGGTGTTGCTCCTGGCGTACCATAATTACCTGCAAAGTGATTTTGATCAAATAAATGTCCAAGTGTTTGCATGTTTAATCGATATAATATTTTCTGTATTATATGTTGCTTAAAACCAAGGTCTGCACCAATTATATATATTTTTTCAAAACCCAAATAAGCCACTATTTGTAATGCAACGATCATACTTGTACCGTATTTTGTAACACCAACTTCTATATCATTTGACCACCAATCTATAGGAGGATCTTCCGTTACTTCCATGCCATTTGAACATTCCATTTCTATTATATTATTACGTCCTACAAAATGTTCTTTTAATCTATCCCAGATGAATATTGGTATCCCCAATTCAACACTTGTAAGAATATCTTTTTTCCATAATTCGTCTTCTACATTTGTAGTCGTACACACAAAAAATGATGGTCGCCATTCTGTTTGATTGTAAATTATTGATATTCTATTCATAGCAATTGAATATTCATCCTTTATAAGGTCCAAATTCATTTTACCTAAACTTGGGCCATTCCCTATTACGAATATTCTTTTACCAGAATATTTGTTCCTCAGTTTTTTTACATCCATTTGTTATGCACCAAAATATATTTTCCGTATAATCTGTTTATCTATATTATCTTTCCCTATGTTTGCTCCAATAGACAAGAACGGTGGTGTATCGTGATCATAATAACCATATCGTTCTGTGAATTCTCTGCGAATGATGTTATTAGAATGCCACCTTTCCCATATTATTTCGTACTCATTTTTATTTATAACTTCTTCACCGTATATCTCATTTATTATCTTAAAGGAAAGATTCCACTGCGATGATGGCATATATTTAATTATTTTTGCTTTATCTGTGACAGCAAATGTTACTATCATCCGACCTTCTGGAGCTAGAGATTGGAGACACTTTTTAACGAGTGTTGCATGGGATAATGGTTTATTATGTTCAAAGGCTGATGATGATATAATGATATCGATATCATTTAAATTATACTCTTCTCGAAATTTATTATTTGAGAAATCACCAACATAATCAACATAATCATTTTCCCACTTATGCATGTCTATACCAGCAATTTTAATATTATATTTATTTTCTAGAAATCCGTGAACGGCACCTGGACCTGCTCCAATATCAACAATCTTCAATGACCGTAAATTCTTTTGTAGACTTTCAATATGTTGATCAAACTGGACAGAAAGCCACGTGTAGTCAAAACAATAATTCCAACCTATTCTTTTGCCTGGAAGGAGACTATGCTCCTTTATTCTCGATAGCATATCATTGCTCGCTATATATCTTTTTAGTTTTTCGGGGTCTAGTATTTCAATCATTTTTGATCACTCTTTTTGTTATGAATATTGCTTGATGTATTAGCTTCAAGTTAGCCATTGTGTCTTTATTGAAATAATTTGATATATATGACAGATAAAACATGGTAAGTATGGTTGAAATTGCTGCACCGTAAACACCATACTCTTTCAATAAATAATAATTTAGAACAATATTAAGTACTGCTGATGATAGACTTCTGAAAAGAAATAGTTTTGTATAGTTTTCCACAATAAACCACTTTCCACTTGCTACACTGAGCGAGCTAAAAATAATGCTAATAATAAGAATATTCAAAATATTCACACTCTCCTGATATTCTGCTCCAAATATCATTGGCACAAGCATAATCCCAATTGAATAATACAATATAACAATACTAATAGATAGGATTATAACAAACCTATACAGCAAAACAAACCGTCTTTCACGTTTACCTTTGTCACTTATCAATGCTGGAAATATTGAGGAAGTAAAAAGAGCTATAAATGTATAGAAAAGTGCAACAATTCTATGAGCCATAGAATACAAACCAACTGCGTGATTATTTACAATTTCCCCAATCATTATTTTGTCGATATTTGTTATAACCATAAATGATACTGCATGTGGTATCAATGGCCAACTATCATTTAATAATTGTTTCGCTACTTTTGAGTCATATTCCCATTTATTGATATAGTATTTGTTAAATCTATATATAAATAAGTAACCAAAAGCTGTAACTACACTCTCCAGCAGAATAGCAACTACAAATGTTTCTAATGGTGCATTAGATATTATTAGAAAAACTTTCACCACAGTGAATATCATAAGACTTATTATATTTGCATATACTACATATTTGGATAATACTTTTGATTGGAAGAAAAAATCTATAACATTTAGACTCTGGAATACTGAGGACGATGCAACTATTAATATCATCAATTTATAGTTAAATGTGTTTTGCTTTAATTGAATTATCCAAAATATTATCAATATTATAGCTACAGCAGCTATAAGTTTAATGACAAATGCTGTACCCAATAACACATCTCTCCGACTTTCATCTCTAACTAGCTCCCTTACTACTACTCCGTCCATCCCCATTTTTGCAACTACTAAAAATATGCCCGTAAAACTCAGAATATAGCTATATGTACCAAATATTTCTGGACCAAGATACTTTGCTACCCATATTCCAACAATTAGCCCAATAATCATCCGAAATACTTTCTCCACCATCAGCCAAAATGTATTAACAGAATATTTTCTTACCCCTTGTTGATTTTTGATCGTATTTATTATACTCCGCACAGAATTCCCTATATTCACAATATGGTTTTAACGATAAACATGTTTATTTGCTTGTACCATCAACGAATTATGTTGTAGAGTTTATACTATTTGCCCATAATAATAAAGGTGCAAACACTCCGAATTCAAGTTCAAAACCCTACAAATAATATTGATATTTTTTTTCACCCCGAACTCCTACATGTAAATACTGTCTCTCTAATTACACTTGAGCCTCAAACCAACTATAAGACCTTTCTAGCCCTTCTCGAAGATCAATTTTATTTTTCCAACCCATTTTCTTCAATCGGGATACATCTAGCAATTTACGTGGTGTTCCATCAGGTTTAGATGAATCATAATTAATTTTCCCTGTAAAACCGACCACGTCAGCAACTAATTTTGCCAATGAACTTATGGATATATCTGTACCCCTGCCAATATTTATATGGGTTATACAGCTTCCGAACATATCCGCAGCATTGATATTCTCCATCAGGTAGATACAAGCAGCAGCCATATCATCAACGTATAGGAACTCACGTCTTGGATTACCTGTTCCCCACACCTCAACACTACCACTCCCAGCAACCTTGGCTTCATGGAATTTTCTGATTAGCGCCGGAACAACATGAGAGGTTTTTAGATTAAAATTATCACCGGGGCCAAATAAATTGGTCGGCATGACCGAGATAAAATTGGACCCATATTGCCGAAAATAGCTTTCACACATTTTAATGCCTGCAATTTTTGCAATCGCATATGGCTCATTGGTTTGCTCTAATATGCCGGTGAGAAGATACTCTTCTTTCATGGGTTGATCACAATTGCGTGGGTAAATACATGAAGAACCCAAAAACAACAATTTCTTTGTACCAAATTCGTGCGCATTGTGAATGAGATTGTTCTGAATCATTAAATTATCATATATAAACTGACCTCTATAAGTATCATTGGCAAGAATTCCTCCTACTTTAGCGGCCGCATCAAATACATATTCTGGTTTTTCTCTTTCAAAGAAATCTTGCACTGTCTTTTGATTTGTCAGGTCGTATTCTGGGAAAGGTGTAAAAATGAATTTCTCATAACCTTTTTCTTTCAAGGTCCGAAGAATTGATGACCCCACCATTCCTGTATGACCGGCAATATAAATTTTTGCTTTTTTTTCCATCAGTAACCTCGCCTTTGAACCTTTTCTAAATCTTTAGCAACCATAAGCTCTACAAGTTTTTCAAATTTTATCTCGGGTTTCCAGCCAAGATCCTTCTCAGCTTTAGATGCATCCCCGAGTAATTGTTCAACCTCTGTAGGCCTATAATATTTTGAGTCAATACGAACTCTTATAACACCACTTTTTTTATCGATTCCGCACTCTCTCTCTCCTGACCCACTCCATTTTAAGTCAACGTTAACTTGACTGAAGGCTAATTCTACAAATTCTCGAATTGTATGCATTTGTCCCGTGGCCAGCACATAATCTTCCGCCTTTTCCTGTTGTAACATCCGCCACATACCCTCTACGTATTCTGGGGCATAGCCCCAATCTCTTTTAGAATCGAGATTACCTAAAGATAGGACATCCTGCTTCCCTTCTCTTATCCTCGCAACAGCTCTAGATATCTTTCGGGTCACAAAAGTTTCACCCCGTCTAGGGGATTCATGGTTAAAAAGTATACCATTACAAGCAAACAAATTATATGCCTCACGATAATTAACGATTATCCAGTATGCGTAGAGCTTTGCAACACCATATGGAGATCGTGGATAAAATGGTGTTCTTTCCGATTGAGGAACTTCTTGCACCTGACCAAATAGCTCACTTGACGATGCTTGATAAAACTTAGCTTCAAGACCTGTTTCTTTAATCGCGTCAAGGAATCTGAGTGTACCCATGGCTACAACATCAGCAGTATATTCTGGTACTTCAAATGATACCTTTACGTGGCTTTGGGCGCCTAGATTATAAATCTCATCTGGTTTTATCTTTTCTAAAAGACGATTCAAATTGCTAGAATCAGTTAAATCTCCATAATGCAAGAATAGTGATCTATTCATAATGGTAGAATCATTATACAAATGGTCAATCCTTCCCGTATTAAAGGAACTACTACGTCGAACCATACCATGGACTTCATAACCTTTTTCGAGAAGCAATTCTGCAAGATAGGAGCCATCTTGACCAGTTATACCAGTAATGAGTGCAATCTTCATTTTAGCAACCTTTAGCTTTATTCTTAAAAATGTTGTTTTCTAATACCTGTAATGTTCCGGTTTGAAAGGACCTTTGGCAGAGATACCCAAATAATCTGCCTGATCATCAGAAAGCTTGGTCAGTTTGACATCAAGATGAGCGAGGTGTAGCCTGGCTACTTCTTCATCAAGTTCCTTTGAAAGTACCTGAACACCATCAGCGACACTACCTTCATACAACGCCATCTGAGCCAAAACCTGATTGGTAAACGACGTAGACATCACAAAGGATGAGTGACCTGTGGCATTACCCAGATTCACAAGACGACCTCTGGAAAGCAACACAATGGACTTACCATCAGGGAACTCAAATTTATCAACCTGAGGTTTAATATTGGTCTCAATGATACCAGGAGTAGTCTCCAGCCAGTTCACATCAATCTCATGATCAAAGTGACCAATATTGGCCAGAATAGCATTATCCTTCATTTTGCTCATGTGCTCACCGCGGATCA
>Ga0233437_1003598_pt1 | contig 20009 bp, 16 predicted proteins | sample SI_122_August201_FD_182714 | JGI IMG/M metagenome (GOLD analysis project Ga0233437, IMG submission 182714) | Seawater microbial communities from Saanich Inlet, British Columbia, Canada - SI_122_August2016_200_MG | ecosystem: Environmental > Aquatic > Marine > Inlet | place: Canada: British...
AGCCCAGTTTTCCGTTCTATCAGTGACGGAACTATATGATCCCAGATAAGAATCATGTAGTGTCATTGATAGCTTTTTTCCGGTGAGATGTTTTGCAATTTGCCGGGCTAACTCAATGGATTCACTCCCGGAACAAAGAAAAACACATTTACCATCTTTAAAATTGCTAATAGATAGCACTGATTCTGCGGATGCTTCCAGGATACTATTGGAATAACAAAATCCTGCATGCATGATGGAATCAATTTGCTTTTTGATTACCTGATTGATTTGAACATTATTGTGTCCCAGTGATGTGCACCAAATGCCGGATTCTAAGTCCATATACCGTTTTCCGCTATCATCATATAGGTAAATACCCTCTGTTTTAACAATATTGGGAATCTGGAGCTGATGTCCTGTGCAACTCAAAATATTTGTCATTATTCTCCCCTATTTTGAATCTTATACTGGTCTTTAACCCATGTCTCGAACTGTTGAATTAAGTTCTGATCTGATTGATCATTGTTGGCGATCATCTCCTCTCCATGAACTACTCTGATTTTTGCGTTTAAAGAGGACGCAGTTTCTATTACAGCTGGCCTCTGTTTATATTTAGTAATGGTTTCTTCTGTTGATTCCCAGGCGTCATTAATGGATAAGTTGCAAATATCAGCCAGGTATTGGGCTGAGAAACCCTCCCCGGTCAGGTTTTTTAAGGACTGATCATGGGAAATACTATTTCCCGGATGCCAATAATGTTTGGCTAACAAGGGTCCCAACTCAGGGTTATCGGTTAGATAGCCAAATTTTTCCAAAAACCAGGCCCTAGTTTGGTAAACCGCCATGTGCGCTAATAAATATCCCTGATAACTACAGGCAGACTCCTGGGATAACAAATGGGGTATGGCAAGTATCGGACGAGGACTACAAGGGATCCCCAATATTCTTTGTTCTGTTTCTCTTGCCAGTGAAATCAGCTTGGCTGCAGTCAGGTCTCTATCATTCAATGAATAAACCGCCCATTCGAAATAGGGGACAACTAGAATCATCCGTTCCTCATAGGCAAAAAATGGTTGTTTGGCCTCAATCATTTTCTTAATTAAAGAATCCGGTACTGCTTCCCCTTTTTCGTTTTTTGCATAGGTCTTCATCCAATCAGCATCATCCAGCAAGCTGTCACAAAACATTGATTGCGTTTCAGCATAAGCCATAGATGTTGGCGCAAATTCCTGGGAAAAACAGGGGGCGTTTTGAGTGACATTAGCGCAATGTGCCGCATGGCCACCTTCGTGAAAAAGGGTTGCAATAGCTTCCCGGCCACTTCCAATTTTATCTGGATTGGCATTACTGGTGAAATTGATTTCTGCGGCCTGCCACTCACCATTGTTGTAAAAGCAAGGTACCGGACCGTGCATAAAGCCGTTTTCATATTTTCCTTTACGATCCATTAAATCCAGGGTCAAAGAGGCGTCTCTAAACTGGATGCCGAGTTGTTTAAAAGACCTTACCCATCGTTCTATCGATTTTGTAAATGGGAAATAAGCATCCAGTTGTTGTTCGACATCACCACCCACGAAAAATCTGAAATTATGTGCTTTTAGAGCTGTTTCACCCTTTTTCCTGGCCAGGCTTTTTAAGCTGCTATTTAATACATCTCTGGTTCTTTCTTCAAAATCATCCAAAATAGTGAATAACTCCTTTGGTGTCATGGCTTCATTTTTTTGGACACTGTAATCAAAAAAGTTCTCGTATCCTAATGATTGTGCAAAACGATTACGTTGTTTGACCAGATCAATATAACCATTATTAACCACCCATTTTTCAAGTGTTAAAAAGCCGTCATGGGAAGATTTACGAACAACTTCACTCTTACTGGTGGCCAGGTTAGATCTTAAAACCAGGGTGGAAGCTTCCATTGTTTGATTTTCGTCATTTATATAATTCAGAGTTAATGATTGTCGTTTGGCAAATAGATCTGCTTCCATTTTTATAAGAGCGCTCAATGCCTCTTTTGCGCTTTGATCTTCAACGGCATTGCATTTAAATAAACTTAACCAGCCCTTTAAACCCTTTAGCAGCAATTGTTTGTTATTTGATTCCGGTTCAGATTTTACGGTTTCAATATGTTTTTTTATTTCCTGAATGCGATCTGCATTGGAAATAAAGTCTTTAAAAGCATTTTCAGCTTCAGCGAATCCTTTATGATCATCACTGGTACCCATATAGGTTTTCCAGAAAAGATCTTCTTTTGTTTTGTGGATGGTCAGGTAGTTTTTATTTAAATGGTCAAAATAAAGTTGTGTAGCAGACATGATTAAATCCTTTATTTCAGGTGGAAGTAACAGTTTTACTTTTTTTCAAACGCTTTTTTATTGATTGAATAATATTGTGTCATTGAAAAATCACGATTCACACTCGACCAATACATAAAAAGCTTAAACGGTGTGTCATAAAATTTTATAAACATTTCCAGTTATTTTGGACGAAGGAGTGCCACTTTTTAAGCTTTTCTTTATCAAATAACTGACTAAAACAGACAGTTACCTCAACACTCCCTGTTAAGTCGATGGTTATTGATTCAACAATAAAAACGGGATTATTATTGTTCGCTCCACCGATATTTTCAATAACGACACCCTTACCCAGAGGGATCGGTGATTCGTACTGATAAATGTAAGTTTTTTGATCCAAATGAATCGTTAATTCATGTAAATGCATTATTTTTCCTAATCTAACTGTTTGATATATTATCTGACTCAGATCTGGTCGATGTTTCAAATATTCAATTATTTAAATGTTAGGGATAAGCAATATTAAGCTATTTCAACTGACTATCCTTGCTACCGCTTCGATTGAAGCTGAAGTCAGTCTTTTGTTCCTTCTCTACTTCTGATTGACACTCAATACATAATCTAACCCCCGGGATAGCTTTACGTCGCATTTCCGGGATTGCCACTTCGCATTCTTCACAATGGGTTAAACTTTCGCCCTTTGGCAATCTGCTTTTAGCCAACTGTATGGCTTCTTCAACAGTGGCATTTATTTGTTCCTGTACGGCCCCATCTTTGGCCCAACCACCAGCCATAAAGACTCCTGTTTAAAATTAGAGGTTGTGAATGATAATTTATAATATAGTCGTGTAAGGTTTGATCGTCCACTGTCTTTTAATCTTTATTTTGAAGCATCTACTCTTTTATAGTTCACTTAATTGCTAAAGTTTTTCTTTTATTGACAGGTTCTATCTTTTTTCTATAGGGTCAATTCAGTTTCTCAGGAAACGAATAAACCAATCAAATTACCGGAGGAAGTGGGTGTAAATCCCGCACTGGTCCGCAACTGTGATTCACTGATCTAAAAATAACATTGATTAGTGATAAGTCAGATCTTCCAAATGCTTTCAACCTCGTAAACAGGAGAATATTTATGATTTCCCCAATAGTCTTGCACTTCCCAATCCACCAATCAGACATTGATTCTTGTTAAAACGTTAAAAAGCGAATCGCTTTAATTCGCCCACGATTAATTCGTGAGCTGTTTATACGCTGAATCTATTTTCAATGCCTATTATTAACCTGAAAAATCGACCACAGGCAATTGTGTATTAAAATAACAATATTTCTGTATCTATTTGATTTTTTAGTGTAAAATTAATTTATGGAGAAAAAATGTCTATCCCAATTGATCCGAAATGCTGTCCCATTTGTGGAAAACCAAATCAATGCGATCGTGCCTCAGGAAAAACGAATGAGTCGTGTTGGTGTGTTTATGAAAAATTTCCACCTATGATTTTTACAGTGGTACCAAAGGAGAAATTGCATAAAGCCTGTATCTGCAAGGAATGCCTTAAAGCATTCAAAAAAAGTGCAATACAGGAAGTGGTGCCTGCAGCTGCGTTGGCAGAGGTTTAAAATCCTCTGCTGCTCCGCAGCCGTGAAGAGGACGAACACGAAAAAACCGGAGAGCTATATTTGACCTTCGGTCAGTATGCTTTTACGTCTATTTTTTGATTAGGCTAGATTTTTAATCTAATATCTTTTAGATGATCGATTATTTTTAAATTTTTATTATTGTTAAAAAAGGAGTTTAAGATGTTTAGCAAGAAGATAGTTAGTACCTTAATTTTTACCATGATTTTATTGTTCTCCAGTGTTGTTTTCGCTAGTGGACATGGTTCTGACCAAGCAAAAAAAGTTGGGATTCTTTTAGTTGCGTTTGGGTCTAGTGAAGCCTCTGCCCAGGTATCATTTGATAATATTGATATGAAAGTAAAAAAAGCGTTCCCAAATATTCCGGTACGTTGGTCATATACCTCACATATTATTCGGAAGAAACTAGCCAAGAGTGGAAAATACCTGGACTCTCCGGAAGTAGCCTTAGCTAAAATGGCAGATGAAAAATTTACCCATGTTGCTATTCAATCATTACATACGATTCGTGGTGCTGAATTTGAAGACTTAAGCAACACTATTGCGGGTTTTAAATTAATGGGCGTATTTCAGGAAATTCAAGTGGGACAACCCCTGTTAGCCAGTCAGGAAGACATTGAAAAGACAGTAAACGCTATCCTGGGCAGTATTCCAGCCGAACGTGAAGCTTCTGAAGCTGTCGTTTTAATGGGGCATGGTACCCATCATCCAGCAAATGCTTTTTATAGCGCACTGGCTTATCAACTCCAATTACGGGATGCTAATATAATGGTAGGAACCGTTGAAGGCTATCCGGAGCTTGATACCGTTCAGAAGCAGTTGGTAAAAAATAACATTAAAACAACATACTTAATGCCATTTATGTCAGTTGCCGGTGACCATGCCAAGAATGATATGGCTGGTGATGAGGACGATTCCTGGAAAAGTATTCTTTCTAAAGCTGGATATGAATGTAAACCAGTTTTAAAAGGTACTGCTGAATATGATAGTTTTGCCAAAATCTGGGTTAGCCATCTTGGGGAAACGCTGTCACATTTTGAACATTAAAATTAAGTTTGGCAATTTTTAAAAAGATCTCTCCTCATACTTCGTCGAGATGACAATTGGTAACAGTTTGATTTTAAAGGCACAAATTTCAAGTTCGTTAACATGAGTTCTTTGCTGCAAGTTTCGCAAATTCAGTGACGAGAGATCTTAGGGTGATAGCACATTTCAAATATTCTATGAATTTGCCATGTGCTGTAGATTATAAACAATTGATAATTACTGTAATAGTGAATCCGGTAATTCTTATCATTGTCCGTTTCGGGCGTTGTTCTTATTGTGTGTTGGCCATCTCCTGGTTTCAGGTCCTAAACAGTTGTCATAGAGTGCATTTATATAACTACTTTGGGGTGCCACGATAATTTTACAATCATCTGTGATGATCAAACCGGATGAGACAGTACTACCATATAATTCGTAGGACCATAAAGAATCGCCACTGGCATCCAAAGCATAAATGACACTCCAATTATTGCGGTTGTCATTCTTCGATCCAAAATAAATTCGACCATCCGCCGATAATGCCGCACTTCCATAGATATCACCACTGGCATCAAATGACCATTTTTGAGTTCCGTTTGGATTTATGGCATAAAACTTATTATCATAAGATCCTACGTAAATGGTACCATCCGGACCAATAATAGGTTGTGCAAACATACTATCACCGGTACCGAATGACCAGATTTGATTACCGGTAGAGGCTTGCACCGCATACAAGCTATCATCTCTGGAACTAAAATAGATGATATCGTCAGAGACATCATCAGTGGTGTCATTATCATCAATAGCAGGGTTTAAGGTCCAGTCGGTTGGGTCTGAGTTTTCCCAGTTGCTGTCTCCAGTGGCATCAATTGAAGTTAAGGCGAAATGACTTCCCCCATAATATAAATTTCCTGCAGCATCAAATATTATTCCGTAGTTGTTTGTGCTACTAAGATTAAGCTCAAGTGCGATATCACCGCTAACATCAACTTTCCATAATTTTCCTAACCCAACCACATAGCTATTATCATTGGCATCAATGACAGGCCCATCCAAATAGGTGCCAAGTTGTGTTTTCCATTGCTGATCACCCGTTGTATCATAAGAATATAAAAATGCATTGGGTGATGATTGCGCTAAACCAATGGCATAGACCCGACTATTAAAGTAAGCCACTCCATCTATGATATCATCCAGAATATTATCACTCCAGACAAGACTGCCATTTACAGAATTAATAGCCTTCATGGAATTTGAGAAACCTGTATATAATATCCCATGTTCATCGATTGCGAAGGGGTCTCCATAACCAATTGAACCACCATATCGCCATATAATCCGTGATGCCCCTATAATGACTGTATCCACCGAGCTATTAACATTACCATCGTTAACGACCAGGCTGATTTCAAAAGTACCCGGCTTATCGGGTATGAAGTTTGGGGTAGCACTGGTCGATCCAGACAAAGTTACTGTACTTCCTACTGGTCTGGTGGTTATGCCCCAGGAATATGTAATAGAATCTCCATCTGAATCAGAACTACTGGTCCCATTTAAGTTCACCTGGCTAAGTACTTTTGTATTATAGGGAGGTGTATCCAGTTGATCTGTTCCGGCATTGGCTACCGGCGCAGCATTTGTTGCGACGCTGGTGGCATTGATAGTCACTAAATCCGCTGCGCTATCAATCGTACCATCGTTGACCACCAGTTTAATGGTATAAGAACCAGCCACATTTGTGACAAAATTAGGGTTTGTGATGGATGAATCTGAAAGCGTTGCTGTACCACCATCTGGCTGGGTTACAATTGACCAGGTATAACTTAAAGTATCACTATCACTATCGAAACTGGCATTTCCATCTAAAGTCACTGTACTACCGATCGCAACATTCTGATTAGTTCCGGCATCGGCTACCGGAGTATTATTTGAAGAAACTGGCGGGGATTCATTGTCCCCACTATCACCATCACTGCTACCACTGGAATTGCATCCGGATGCAATTGATAATAAGAATAAAGTAAAAAATAGTGAATAAATCAAGTATTTCATCGTTCAAGCCTGATTATAAAATTTAATAATGAATAATCTATCGCATTTGATGAGATAAATATTGGTTTTTTATCAAATAAAGGTAAAATTTAAAACCGGCCCTTATCATTTAATAAAAAGCTCAAAAGCACCTATAGTCATAACTAAAATATGATATGTTTTGTATAAAAAAGACATCGTACAAAGGTACTAGAACTATTTTTTTTTAGGAGAGCTGCTTTAAACTAAATCAGATTATTAACACAGATTACGCATTCAAGGGAGTTTGTACAGGATAGAAGCCATACTAGTGGTTAAAAAAAATTAAAAAAACAGAGAGGATTAAGAAATTTTTATATTAGATAATCAAATGTGGAAGATCTACTTTCGTCATAAACTCGACCAAATAGAACTAGCTGACACCATAGTATTGGTTAGAAATTGGTGAGGTCAATTTGTTCTATTTCTCAAGTTAAGTAGCGCATTGATATAACTTACCTGCAAATAACGTTTTTTGAACGCTTCATCATGTATTTTGTCTGTCGTCATCCGTAGATAATCATATGCCTGGTTTAAGATCTTTTCAGCAAGTGGGTCTTGTTTTATATATAGCGCACGATAGCAGGTATAAAACATCCAAAGCGGTTTTTCTGTGCCACTTAAATTATCATTTGTTAGAAAATCCGCAATTTCCAAAGCGGTTTCATAGGCTTTATGGTACTTTTCTGTAATTAAATGCACATTGCAAATCTCAGTTTTAGCTTCACTGGCAAGAATTTTCTGTCCGAGTTTTAATCTTAGCTTTAATGACTTCGAAAAAACATGGATGGCTTGGCGATACTTTTTTCGATTTAAGTATAGTTCTCCTAGACAAGAAAGTGCCATGGAGGCTTCACGTAAAGCAGAAATTCGATGTGCCTGTTTCAAAGCTAGCTTACACATAACAAGGTTTTCTGGCTCTCGATTGATCGTGTCTTCAACTTGTGCTTTCCGGGCTAAAGCCATACTTTCCAAGGCTTTATCTCCGATTTGTTTACTCAGTCTTAAACAAGCAGAAAGATTTTTCGAAACAATGGCGTAATCTTCATTGAGATTTGCCAGCATACTTAGACAGAAACGAGAATAAAACTCTGAGGACCTGAATTGCAACTTTACAGACAGTTCCAAAGCTTTTTGATTAAATTCAAAAGATTTAAAATAGTCGTGTTGCATCCAGTAAACTTCCCCAAGATTTGCCATAGGAATGACTTGCTCTGCTACAGCATTCATATCCTCATAAATCGCCAGTGTATTTTTGTAAAAACTTTCTGCATTAATATATTCTTCACGGTGAAAAGCTATTATGCCAAGGTTATTCATTGCATCTGCTTCACCGTTTGAGTAATTATTATTTCGAAAAATTTCAATAGCTTGTTCCAAATATGCTTTTGAAGTCGAATGATCTCCCTGAAAGTCATAGGTAATGCCGAGATTCAAATAAAGGTATCCAAGAATAATATTTAGGTTTCTGGAATGATTTGGCAATTCTTCCGATTTTTTGATGCCCCTCTGAAGCACTTTCTGAGATTCCTTATATTCTCCCTGTCTCCATAAAGCCTTTCCGATCAATACAGTACTTTCCAGTTCAAGTTCATCGTGTGTCTTGTCGAATGCCAGCTTTTTCGAGCGCTCGGCCGAGTGAATAGCATCTTGATACATTCCGGTCATTTCGAAAAATTTTCCCTGTTTGAGAATTGCCCGACATATCATGATATCATCACTCATTTTCTCAGCCAATTGTATCATATTCTCAATATCATGTTTTTGTGCCAGACGTTTTCCCAGGAATTGATATATCTCTTCACGAATATTAAGTATATTATAATGGGTTTTAAAATCATTCTGATCGATTTTCTTTAACAAACGATCGATATTCTGAATGGCTTCATTCTGGGCAAATCTCTCAGTCGCTTTAATCACTTCGTCATACAAATATTTTACCAGTTCTTCCGTTTTCCCTTTACCGTCAATGTTATTGGGCAAAAAATCATAACCGTCGATAATATTTAACATCTGCATTTTGTTGGAAACCCCTAATTTGTTATAAATATGGGTGATATGGGTTTTTACAGTGCGCTCTTTGATATTGAGGGAATTGGCAATATCTTTGTTCGTTTTACCGGAAATAATATGGTGAATAACTTCATTTTCCCTCTTGGTAATATTGACCGAATCCATGATTCGATTGCTTTTTTCAACTTCATGGCCACTGATTAGAATTCTGACATTTTCGTCAACAGCATTAGGGATCATCGAGATGGTGACATCCATTGAGATTTCAACTTCATCAGATCGCTGGTAATACAACCGGGAGGTAAAATTGGATTTATCATATTTGGAGAGCTGATTGATTTCTTCTATCGTTACCAAAGCATTGAGGACAAGTTTTGAGAAGTGCAGATTGATTAGTTCATCGGCCTGATATCCGGTGATTTGAGTCGTTTTCTCATTAACGGCCTTAATGTTGTGAGTTAAATCGATAATAACGATTGACTCCTTAACCATTATATTTTGAATGATTTTGGCTAAAATCAATTCATTCTCCTTATCTTTCTGCGCTTTCTTTTCCTGGGCTGAAAAATCGTTTTGCACTTTTAACATCGCAATGATGAATCCGACCATTCCCCAGTGCGAAAGATAAGCCACCTTTGGAACCAGTACCAGAATAGCTGATAAATAAGCATTCAAAGAAAATATTAAAAATAAGCCAAGTCCTATCAGGAAGTATTTTGCACTTTGATCACCGCTTTTGGTTTTAATACTCGCATCAAACACAAGCGCTAAGTATGCAATTAACGCTAAGATTAATGTTACGAGTCGTATTGTCATTAACACCGGAAACAAATCAAATGAAATCCAATCAATTTGATGAAATATTATATCAATGAAACAAATTAAGGTTGCAGCTATCGCAATGGTAAGAAAGACCCGAAATATTGTTTTTATAGAAGTCTTCCACCCATCGCCAAATAACTGCCAATAGGTTCCAAAGATAGCAACAGGCAAATAAAATATCGACAAAATCCAGATCTGGGTTGTTATTAGTGGGAAATTAAAAAACAGAGCTTTGGTGTAAGTATGGTACAGGATATCAATAGATAGACAAAAGGCTGTAAATGCAAAGAACAGATCCGTTTTGTGCAGAGAAAGTTTAAAATATTTGTAAATAAAGACGATACCTAGAAAAATAAAGAGTAGGCTCAGAATGAGTTCATCCGATTCTTTTTTAATAATATTGAAGCTTAAATAAACATCAGACGTCGGAAAAGTGTTTTTATGGAATAGTTCCTTTCTCCGGGGGTATTCCCCGGGTCTCTCCAATTCCACAGATTCGATATAATCTTGATGACTATTTTTATTTTGATCAACCTGATCGGCATATAAAAATATGGCTACAGTGAATAATGCAAAGTATATCAAATATTTGCTTATATTACTTAAAATATCTCCAGATAGCTTTTTTGAGAAATTCATTTTCTCCGTCGACACTTGTTATTATTTTAAAGTCTTTAGCACAAGGGGACGTTGTTGACATGTTGAAATGTTGACACTATCCCTGATGCCATAAACAAAGAATCTTCGATTATAATGTGATCACTTTATCTGCAAATTGCAGAGCAGATATAATATCTGGCATTGTGGTAGCAGTACCAACTTGTTTTTTATCCAGCAAGTCATAATGATTCAAACAGGTCGTGCAAACTGTTAAAATGACACCTTCGGATTCTAAATTTTGTAATGCCTTAAGCGTTTTTGAACCCTCAGTAGTCAATTTGACGGCACTATTAAGAAATAATAATTGCCATAGGTCTGAACCCATTTCTTTTAGATTTCCCAGAAAATTGGCCATCAATTTTAATCCTAATTCATCATCTCCCTGACCAATGCGATCATTACTGATTAAGATCAAGGTTTTTTGATTGTCTATTTGTTTGTGCTCCATATTGGATATCCTTTTTTTTATGGTATTTATCAATTGAATTTTCCAATCATTTAGTTTTTCGCTTTTTTGATGTGTCAGGTTAGTACATACTTTAGAAAAAATTTTATAAAAACCCACTGGTTTCCAGTAGTTCTCCAATATCAGCCAGTCCGGAGTTTCCGTCCGGTGAGAATTCAACAATGCTAAAGCCAGCGATTGTAAAACTGTTTTTCAAAGTTGAAATTGTTTTTATTAATGTTTCTAGAGATAATCCGTTTTTCGATGGATAATTAACATAAGGAAAACAGTCTGGATCAAGAACATCTAAATCAATATGAATATATAGATTTTTAAACCCATGACTTTGGATAAGTTTGACCAGGCTTTCACTTTCCCTGGTTAATTGAGAAACTGAAAAATTTTGGATCGTTTTTTCTAATAGAAACTCTTTTTCAGCAGGATCATAATCCCGTCCCCCTACAAGAATTACCTGCTTAGGGGAAATATTGGTAAAGCAGGAATCAATGATTTTTTTGTTTCCATCACCAAGTAATGACCTGAGCGGCATCCCATGAAAATGATGGCTTAAAGAATCTTCAGGAATATTCAAATCTCCATGGGCATCAAACCAGATAACGGCTAAATCCTTTGAATATTGTTGATTTAGAAAGGAGACCGGGGCAAGTTCGACTCCGCAATCACCACCAATGGTTAATATTCTATTCGGATTTGTTCTCTCAAGGATATGACAGGCTTTCTGAAGTTGTTCAGTGATTGCTGAATAGGCATAAATCCCGTTTTGGATTTCATTTGTTGACTGAGCATTGACAGGTACTTCATTAAAATTTAATCGAGTCCTAAAATGATCAGCAATCATTTTTGCCCCATAAAATAACCCCTTCGAATTCCCACTTCCCTGCCACTGAGGAAATAATAGGTTAAGATCTTTTAACTGAGTCATAATGGTTATCCTATCAATCCCGCAATAGCAGCCCCGATGATCGGAGAGTTATCAACCTGGATAATTCGATAAAATATGTCATAGGGATCTAGAATTTCTACCAGATAGGTTTCTGTTAGCAGTGAAAAACCGGCAGTTTTATGATAAGTTGAACCGTCGATATTGATACAGATTGGATGCAATGGAGATTTTCCTGTTCCTGATTTTATTATCGCTGAAGCAATATTAATGGCAGTAAGTTTCGCCGCACGTTTAAGATAACCATTAATAATGTAGTATAATAGGGTTAAGTCTGTATCATTAAAATCATTAGATTTAAACGGGGATTCTGGATGATGTGGGTTTTCAATGAATCTACTGATATCAATCGTTTCAAGAGGCAGAATTTTTTCAAGAAATTGCTTTGCAGATGGGGAAAACAACTGGTCTTTAGCGGCTGTTTGGATAACGGTTGAAATGATCGCCCCCAGATAGCAGCCGGAAATCATTTTTTCAAAAATATGCTGTGAGGGATTATTGGTGGATGCATCAAATTGTTTGTCCAGTTTGCTTCTTGGAGATTTTTTAAAACCACCGGATTCCACGTTGATGGCTTGAACACCTTCTGTTAGTTCAATTTTACCAATATTATTGTTATTTTCCAGATAGGCGGTATTGGTTCCGGTTCCCAGAATAAAACCGATATATCCATCATATTGATGTTGTTTCCCTTTTGCCATGCCTGCCAGCAATGTTGCCACCGTGTCATTTAAGATGATAATTTTTTTATTTGGATGTCCATTTTCAGCCAGGGAGTTCGCTAGGCCTTTTCCAATATACTTACCAACTACATCCGGAACCTTAATCTCTTTTGTCCAATGAAGTAGTTTGCCATCTTTTTCCGGTGTGATTTCTACTGGATAAGAAAAGCAGAAACCGATATCGTCGGAAAGCCGGATCAAAGGTTTCAGAAAATCACAAAAAACATCATAAAACTGAGCTTCAGAAAGTGTTTCGTGGGTACCTGGCATCTCTCTTTTTGAAAGGTGTTTAATGATTATTTCACCTTGATTTGAAAATGTAACCAGGCAGGCTCTGAGGTTGGTGCCTCCGGCATCCAGTACAATGACCGGTGTATCAAAAGGCAATGGTTTATCGATTCCGATGTAGGCAGGAAGCATCGGCAAAGAGGAGTCTTTCCCATTTAATCCCTTTCTCATTTCATCCAGAAAATCATCGATGACAGAAGCGGAATTAATACAGCTACTATCGATTCCGTATTTGGTTAGAAAACTTTGGGAAATCTTCTTAAGATCGTTCATAACTTAATTTGGTATTTGGATGTGATTGAAACTATCAACGGCCACAGCCCACTATAAAGAAGAGAAGAACCGGTGTATATGAATTCTTTTGGATAATGATTTTCACTATCCTATTGTCATTTTCTTTTAGTTAAATTAAATTTATTCAGGTTGAAAATCTGACACTTTCTTCCATTTCTTTGAGAGATTTTTGCAACTTGAACGCTACTTGCTTACGGATTGCTACTTCTTTTTCTAGTTTGTTTTGCTTGTTACTTAGAATCAATATTTGTTTATCCCGATATCTTCTAAACAAATTTATGGCTATAATTCCTATGAGAAAAAAACCCATGGGTTTTGTTTTTTCCGTAACAAGAACATATACACCTCCGTGGCTTGCATTCCATAACCGCGTTGTTTCTATCTCTTTAAAAAATGATTGCCCGATACTGGTAACAATTCTATTTGAGTATTCGTTTGATATATAAATATTCCAGGTAAGAGAGCAGAAGACTATCATAGCCCAAGAAAATCCAATCCCCATAAAATATTTCTTATTTCCCATTTAATAACTCTTTTTTACATATTTGAGTCTTATTAGTTTTTCTCATAAGATATTTTTAATTTCTGCGTCTAAAACCAACTTTCTACTGGTTTAAACATTTAATTTTATCAATTAATTCATCTTTAGTAAATGGCATAAGCAAGTATTGCTTTATAACTTAAGCGTCGAGAGTTCTTATAAGTTACTGACAACTGAGAATTTTAGACGCTCAAGTTTATAACTTTTTATCGAAATAGAATTATATTATAAACTAACCTTGTCTTCAATCATACTACTTTAAATATTTACCGATAAAAGCTTATTTTATTCTCGAAACCGGCCAACGAAATAGTTTCTTATTTCATGTAAACCCATTCCAATGATTTAAAAAAATTCGGAAAACTTATGATATATTCAAAGAAACAATAATCAGAAAAACACTCAATCTAAAAAAGGCAATGATTAATAAAATTAGCCCTCATTATTATTATCGATTTTGAAATATGGTAGGAGATTCCAAAATTTTAAAATAATGCTTCAAGGTTGGAACAATATCTTTCAGAACTAATTCCTTATTGTCTGCGATTAATAATGCCACCAACCCACTAATGATAGCTGCTGAAGCAGAAGTGCCGGAAAATTGAACATATGGCCGTGTTTTAACTACAGAAGTGGTCCAAATCTTAAGGCCTAAGGTATAGACATTAACGTACTTACCATAATTACTAAATTGAAGTCTTTGGTTGGATAGGTTACTGGAACCGACAATTATAGCATCTTCAATACCTGTTTCGTTTTGTTTATCATTAAGCGGCTTACCTTGATTTCCTGCGGCGAAGATAACAGCGGTCCCCTTACCACTTCTTCCGGTCCGAATCAGATCGTTGACCACTGTTTCAACCGGTTCCAATAAAAAAGGTAAAAGCCAGCTACAATTAATAACATCAGCCTTGGCCAACTTGGCCAGATAAAAACTGAGTATCGTTTTTGAAGTCCAGGTATCAGTGTGTCGAATGGCAATTAAACTGGATTCAGGTGCAATACCGTCTGTGCCAATTTCATTGTGTTGGGCAAATATTATACCCATTACCTGTGTGCCATGATTATCGATCTTAGTCTTGGGTGAGACCTCCAGAGTCATGGTTTCGATATCATAACTAAAATCAGTCTTGGTGGATTGAAGATCTTCATGACCAAGGTCGAAACCATCATCAATGATAGCAATTTTAACCCCTTTGCCTTTGGTTTTTTCCCAAAAATGGTCGATATTCAGTTTAGAAATATAATGGTTTTTATTGTCTTTATTCCTCAAGTGGCTGTTCCTGACTGTTTTCTGCAGGAGATCAGGTTGTATTTGTAAAATTATTGTTGATTTACTTAATTGCTTAATAACTTCAGCGATTTCATTCACGGAGTTAATGTCAATCACAAAGTAAGCACCTTTCTCCATTCGATAGAGTTCAGTAACCTTCAATAAAGATGGATGCAGGTTTCTAATTTGCTGTTTAGTGGTGGTCAAAGTGGTTTTTACAACGATTCGATTCGTTAATCGGAAACGGTGGCTATTTTTTATTTGGTAGTCATTATCCTTTATTTTTTCAAGTATGATGGTTTGCCCATAGTTGGAAAAGGAAATGGGAATCGCAGAAAGAGAGAGAGCAAATCCAAAAGCAGACACAATATTAAGTAACACTACCAGAATTAACGGTCGATATATAAAAAGATACCGCTTCAATGTATTTATTAAAAAAAAGTTCGTCGTTATCACTACATACTCTGTGGTTCAGTAATTGTGACCATATTATTCAACGATAAAATTAGAAATTTCAGAATCAGTTGAGGCATCATGCTCATCCTTGGCTGTGACTTTCCAATAATAAGTGCCTGCCGACAGATTTGTTATTGTGGCTGTCGGCAGATCTGTCGTTGTGGCTGACTTATCACCACCCGTCTCAGAACCTGTATCATCATCACTAGCACAGGTTGAAATTCCCAGCACAACCAGCAGTAATATTATTAAATACTTTTTACGCATATTCAGAGATAATGAAACAAAACTAATTCCTGATAAAAGCAGTAGTAACAGTAACCAGTTTTCAATATCAGACTCTTGGGAGGCAAATTGACCGGATTCTAAAGCAAAAGCGGTCTGTTGCCAGGGTAAATGGGCCTTTATTAAACGGGAAGCGCTATCTTCATATTTCCAGGTGGAGTCAAAACTGATGTTGTCGTAAACTGATATCCAGTATTCCACAGTATCCCCATCCGGATCTACTACTTCATTCCAGCTTAATGTCACTGTTGATCCAATAGTGGCACCCGTTGCAGGTGAAACTAGAGTTGGTGGAGGAGGCGCGCTATTTGTGTCTGCACCTGTAATCACTACGGTCGTTGTGTCATCTGATGCATCATCATTGGGATAATTACTGTTTAAATGGATGGTAAATTTCACTGTTTCACTGTCACCAGCTGATAATCGATTAGGTGTCGGGGTAAAAATCATACCTTGTATCGCTGCCGTAGCATCTGTTGTCGAATCCAGATCCAGTGTATAGGTATCATCAGTATTATCCGTAAATCCGGACAAGTTAGAAAAAGTTCCAGCAACGGGGATATCCAGAGAAACCTCTACAATGATGTCATCACCATCAATATCATTAAATATAACATTAGAAAATGGAGTGATGGTACTATTATCAAGAACCGCTTGATCAGCTGTGGCATCTAGTATCGTTGGTTCATTAGGATGCCAAGATCCGCCATTATTGCCACATGAAACGGAGTTCATAACTGTGTTTATAGAGGTTGTTGTGGTTGTATATGTTTTTGTGGTGCTGCCAGAAGCAGAAGATGTTGTTGTCTTGGTTGTGGTTGTATGTGTGTTTGGAACAAGACACCTGTCTGCAAATTGTTTTCTATATTTATTCCCGCTAATAACACTTTTATATCCTGTATTTGAAGACAACAGATTGTTGTTGTCTAAAAACTCCAGAAGCTGATTTTTATTTAGTGTCCCTTTTTCCTTTTTATTTACTTTAGCAGGGTTCCCAAAGGCTGCAAAAGGAATCGATCTTATTTGATTTAAAGATTTATCCAGTGATACTTCTTCTACCACTACTAAATCCATTTGTTTGGGTGAGCGATCAAAAACGCTTGAGATAAATGATTTTTTTGTGCGATTTTTAGAAAAAGTTAAAACGGATGATATCGCATTAATAGGAGATCCCAATAGCAGAAGGGGAATACCAAGTATTTTAGCAAACTTTGAAAGTTTTTTGGTTTTCATTTTGGCTCCTTAGGTATTTAGACTGGGGAACTTAAAAATATCTTTTACTTTTTGATCATTGGGTTCAATCAGCTCTGGATATACCACTTCTGGAATTATGGCGACATCATAAATCTGAGTCACATCTCCTTCAAAACGAATATGTCCTATGGTGCTTTGATCCTCTAAGTTTATTATCCAGATCCCGGCAAAGGTTTCATCATATTCTTTGGCGATTGGAGGTCTGTTCTTGGTTTCGCTGTCACGTACCTTAGACAGACCTACAAACATCAAAGGCCCCCAAAAATCAATTCCCCTTGTAAATCCCTGTAGCTTTTTTAGCAAAGTCAATTTGCTATTACCAGAAGAAAAACGATGGATGAGTCCTTTTCCGGATTCACAAAAATAAACATCTCCTCCGTGCACTCTCGGAGAATGGGGCATCACTAACTGGTCGACTATAATTTGATTGGATTCCACATCAATTAAAGTTCCATTCAGTTTCCGGTCTTTTTTCCAGGCTTGGGGACGGTTTGACTGATCAAAAGTGGTTACATATTTAGGTCTTCCGTTTTTTAAAGCCATACCATTCAGGTGGCAACGATCCTCAGGTTTTAAGTCCGTAATGAAGGGCGGCTTCCAGCGGGGAACAAAGCTATAATCCGAATCAATGGTGGCCAGACAGGAAAAAGCACTGTTAACCACCCATAAACCCTCATCACCATAAGCAATATCATGGATATTGATCATACCGGTAGTGTGAGTAGCAGTTGGGGTGAAACAGGCATCTACTTTAGCTGAATCTTCTAAATCCTGGATAACCGTATCATTCCGGTTAAATTTTAATATTTCTTTAAAGGTTCCTAAAGTAATTTGATCCCTGGTAACCGCCAGCCCCATCGGTCGTCGAAAGCGTTTGAGGTTGGTATTGATGGTTTTTCCATCAGACCTAATAAAAAACAATGTTTGAGATTGATAACTGGTGACCGCCAAGGAAATCTTCAATCCTTTTAAAATTCCTGGAAAATTTTCAGTATATTCACTACTAAAATCAAATTCGGGTAGTTTTTCTTCGTCTTCTGTTTTTGATATTTCGGATTCTTTTGTGAGGGACATGAATATCAATTGATAATAATTTTTAACAAAATTCTTAATAAGATGTTTCTTTGAAATATCAGCTTGTAGCTGTTTTTAAATCTAAGTTCAATGCTTATTTATAGCCAAAATATACGAGCAACTTTTCTGATACTAATTTAATCCCTTTTTGAAGTGCTAAATGACTCCATGGGGATGGCTGAATATTAATTATTTGCATAATTGACTGGTAAAACGGAATTCTTTCTCATAAAGGTAATGGTATTGTCTCAGTAACTTCACCATATTCCATTATCTTAAAGGATGCCAGCGGGGTTTCATTTTTTTGATCGTGGATTGATGAATCAGGTTCAAATTCATGGCGAATATCCATAAATTTGACTTTATTAGGGTAATTCGTCTATTCTACCTAACAAACAAAATAAAAAAAATTTCTAATAAAAGAGTATATAAATTTAATTCTGGTAAACATTCAGATGATTAATAATCATACTGAAAATTTTTAAATTTAATATAAAAGGATTTGGCAATGAAAGTAACCGTTGTAGGAGCCAACTCAGCCTTTTCAGTAGGTAAATATAAAGATGCTGTATCAACAGAAAAATTGCAAGAATTGTTACCTGATTTAATTAAGGATCTGACAAAAAAGAAAGCTTCCCCTGCTGTCATAGATAAGGAACTGGAATCACTAATTAGCAGCAACAAAGAATATTTATATACTTCAGCCTGGCAATCCAATTTCTTAATTGAGTTTGATCAAAAAAATATCAGAGGTGACGACTCACCCTTTAGATTAATGATCGATTTCGGAAGTGATGTCCGACACGCATTGTGCGGTATCGGATTAGATTTTAAAGATATTGATGCCTACTATGTTTCACATCCCCATGATGACCATATTGGTGGTGTGGAAGGGTTAGCTCTAAAAACATTTTTCAATCCTTATTTCACCAAAAATAAAGTCAAATGGTTGGATGGCAGTGATATCATTGAAAAGATCACCTACAAAGCTGCTAAAGGTCAATTGTATAAAGTCCCTAAATCGGCAAAACCGTTGATGTATGGTCATAAAGATATTCTGAAAAAACTATGGCATGCAGCAGAACCCGGTTTATTGACATTGCAACAGGTTCGCGAAGTTGGTCTGGAAACTTATTTTAATACTAAAGTAATGGTGGAGAATGAACCATTAATTTTCAAAGATGGTAAAAAAACCTGGCATGCCTATATTGTGCTTTCCATGCATGTGGTATCGGGAGATTCTACCATGCCGTCTTATGGATTAATATTTGAAACCGATGATAAAATCGTATTCTTTCCAACGGATACGCAGTTTATGGTGCCACCGCAACTAAGGGGCCATTATATGAAATCGGATATTATTTTCCATGATACTGAAACATCTCCATTTCCAAGTGGCGTTCATACCAGATTGGAAGAACTGAAAACACTACCTGCTGATGTAAAAAAGAAAATGATTCTTTATCATTATGACGCTACCAATAAACCAGAAAATAAAGATGACGGATTTTATGATATAGCTGTTTGTGGTAGCACCTATGAATTTTAGCTTGATCAAGGTTACTAAAACACTTGATTTGAGTGGTTGTAAATAAATGGTAAAGCTGCAAACGATGCCTCAGGTGCCAAATATACCGTTTTTAAAAGATACCTTAGATTGGTTTTTAAAATGGCGGAGGTATTTTTATTCTCAGTTTTTAACACAACCTAATTCTATTGATCGTTTGTAAGCTGCCTGATAACCATCAATCATCTTCTTTTTGAGATTCTGTTTAGTGTATAGTCTCATCGCTGCTTCAGTCGTCCCTCCAGGAGAAGAAACCTGTTTTCGAAGCTCCTGTGGGGTATAACTTGATTTATCCAATAAACCAGCTGCTCCGAGAATCGTTTGAGTCGCTAAAAGTTTTGACTGAT
>Ga0233437_1003599_pt1 | contig 20008 bp, 27 predicted proteins | sample SI_122_August201_FD_182714 | JGI IMG/M metagenome (GOLD analysis project Ga0233437, IMG submission 182714) | Seawater microbial communities from Saanich Inlet, British Columbia, Canada - SI_122_August2016_200_MG | ecosystem: Environmental > Aquatic > Marine > Inlet | place: Canada: British...
CTTCTTGATAATAACTCAGATATAGAAATACAAGAAATAACATTACCAATAAAAACAAGGCCAGGAATAACAAGTTGGAAAGATAAAACATTCAGTAAGGAACTAACTAAATGTCATAGGATCTACCATCATGATAATGACATGGAAGGATTTTTTGTTTGTAAGTTAACTAAAGGGAAAGATACATCGAAGAAAACCGGAGGTTGTCTTAGATAATGAAAATAATACGTTCAACCCCAAAAAAGAAAATACTTGCTCAACTTAATGAACAATTTGGAATAACTAACATACCTTATCTCTTACTCAGGTTTGGTAAAGAAAAAATTAGAGCATATTCTGGAAATCTTTCTGCTGAAGAACTTAACAAGCTTGATGTAGAACTTAGAATTGAAAATATTGGATTATATTTTGCAAAAGAACAAATTGATGGAATCAGATTAACATTTGATGGGATTCAACTCTTTAAAGATCAGATAACAAAAAATATCTTAGAACTAGATGATAAACAAGCAGATGAATGGTTAAGGGGAAATGATCTACAAATCAAAACAGATAACGCATTTAAAATACTTCAACATAATAATGAATTTATTGGTTGTGGAAAATCAACAGGTGAAAGAATAACTAATTTTGTTCCTAAAGAACGTAGAATAAAATAATATTAGATCACTTTTGCTTTTTTCTTTTATGCTTCAATATCCTCGCACATTGTTTTCTAAATAGTTCTTCAGATTTATAATTTTCTAATAAAGGAATCATTTTATCAGTAATTCCATAGTCTGAAATCATTTTTCCAGCAAGCACGTGAACCTTATCAGGAATCACAACATTCTTCTTTTTGCTACCTAAACGAAATTTTTCCTTAAAATAATTAATACTTTTTACATAATTATTAATTTTAGCTTCAGTGATTTCAGAAATCTGTTCAAGCTCTTTTCTTTGTTTATTGAATGCTCCTCTTTGTTGTTCATGAACATTATGAAGATGATCATGTTCTTTACTCAATTTATCATAGTTTTCCTGCAATTCCTTCTTTTCCCATTCAATAGTATTCATACTATCTTCGAAATCTTTTAATTTTTTTTCAAGAGATTTCTTTTCAGAACCTTTTTTAATGCTGTCAACAAAAAAATTCTCAGCTAAACCTTGAACACAACCATAATCCTTTTTCAAATCATCATATTTTGATGCTTTTTCATAATTCTCTTTAAAGTTTTTAAAAAAATGATATAACTCTTTTAATCCCATGAAATTTTGACTTGAATTATTCTTTTAAACATTTATATACTACTAATAATTTAAAAAAATATGGACGAACAAGAAATAAAAGATTATAAACAAGCAGGAGAAATTGCAAAACAAATTACAGCTTATGCTAAGTCAATCATCAAACCAGACACCCTTTTAGTAGAAATTGCACAAAAGATACACAAACAAATAGAAAAATTAGGTGCAAAACCTGCATTTCCTGTAAATCTTTCAATAGATGATGTAGCGGCACATTATCATCCAACCTTGGATGATGAAACAAAGGCAGAAGGCCTTCTGAAGATAGACATCGGCATTCACATTAACGGGTTTATTGCAGATACTGCTTTTTCAATAGATCTTACACCAGATAATCAACATAAAGAAATGATTAAAGCAAACGAACAAGCATTAGAAAACGCATTAAAAATTTTAAAAGACAATCCAACACTAAATGAAATAGGGAAAACTATTCAAGAAACAATTTCAGACCAAGGATTTTCGCCTGTTGTTAATCTTTCAGGACACGGATTAGACCAATATGAAATTCATGCCGGAATTACAATCCCAAACTATGCAAATAATAACGAAAATAAAATAGAAGAAGGAGCTTATGCAATTGAACCTTTCGCAACAACAGGAGAAGGAAAGATATACGAAGGACCAAGTTCAAATATATACGCACTTGTAAATCCAAAAAATACAAGAAACATCACAGCAAAAAAGATTCTTGAATATGTCATGGAAGAATATAAAACACTTCCATTTTCATTAAGAGAAATGCAAGAAAAGTTTGGTCCAATGGCAAGATTAGCTATGAAACAATTAATACAAGAAAATATTTTGCATGAGTTTCCTCAATTAATAGAAAAATCACATAAACCAGTATCACAAGCCGAACATACTTTTATCAAAATTTCTGATAAAGAAATTATCACAACAACACAATAATTCTTAAAATTAATCTCTAATAATCTCAACTAATTTTCCATTTTCTTTATCTTCAGTATAATCTTTAAAATATTTAGAAGAAGTATGTGAATTCTCTTTAATATAATCTACAGCCTCTTTTCTAGCAGACGCTAATGCCTTTTCAGAGGTCATAGCAATATCTATAACTTCTCCAGCATGGCTTATGATATATGCTTCTTTACCAGATTTACCATGAGGGCCTTCAATCCAAAAATTTTGTAAAGGAAAACTAGGATGTCTAGGTACAACAACAAATCTAGCAATTTTGCCCTCATAATCTCTACATCTTAACGTATGGCTATAATCATCACTCATAAAAAATATAAATTTTATTTGTTTTTAAAAGATTGTATACTCTAAAACGCATTAATTATCCTAAATAATCTCCACCATTCTTTTCTAAACCAGCTTTAGCATTTCTCAAATACTTTTCTTCAATATTCTTATACTTCTCAACATCTGATGGAGTAACTGATGCCGATACCTTTTTCATAGAAGCTTCAAAATATTTCATACTAACTTCACTTGAATCGATATTATCTCTTAAAGCCAACATTGCCGCCTCTCTAATCATAGACTCAATATCTGCACCAACATAACCCTCTGTCATAGATACTATCTTCTTTATATCAACATCCTTTCCTAAAGGCATATTTTTTGTATGAATCTTAATAATTTGTTCCCTTCCTTCTGCCTCTGGACTTGTTACTAATAATATTCTATCAAATCTCCCGGGACGAAGTAATGCACTATCTAACATATCAGGACGATTAGTTGCACCAATCACAATAACATTACTCAAATCTTCAATACCATCCATTTCAGCTAATAATTGATTCAAAACTCTTTCTGTAACCTTCTGCCCATGTTCCGCACCCCTCTTCCCAGCTAAACTATCTATCTCATCAAAAAATACAACACACGGACTTACCTGTCTTGCTCTTTCAAATATCTTTCTCACACCTTCTTCACTTTTACCAACCCACATTGATAATAAAGAAGGTCCTTTAACTTGAATAAAATTTGCTTCACTTTCTTTTGCTACTGCTTTTGCAAGTAAAGTCTTTCCAGTTCCAGGAGGACCATATAATAATAATCCTTTTGGAGGACGAATTCCAAGACGTGTAAAAGATTCAGAATATTTCAAAGGCCATTCAACAGCTTCTTTCAACTCTTGTTTAATCTGATCTAAACCTCCAACATCATTCCAATTAACATTAGGTGTTTCAACTAAAACTTCTCTCATTGCACTAGGACGAACAACTTTCAAAGCATCATCAAAATCTTTTTTACATATTTTTAATTCTTTCAACACTTCTTCTGGAATCTCTTGATCATCTTTTAATTCTAATTTTGGTAAAACTTTTCTTAAAACAACCATTGCAGCTTCTTTTGCTAAAGAAGATAAATCTGCCCCAACAAATCCGTGAGTTTTACTTGCTAATATATCTAAATCAACATCCTTAGTCAAAGGCATTCCTCTTGTATGAATTTTCAAAACTTGTAATCTTCCTTTTTTATCTGGAGCTCTAAGTTCTACTTCTCTATCAAATCTTCCTGGACGTCTTAATGCTTCATCAATTGAATTAGGACGATTAGTTGCACCAATAACAACAACTTTTCCTCTTGATTGCAAACCATCCATCATTGTTAATAATTGACTAACAACTCTTCTTTCAACTTCTCCATGAACATCTTCTCTTTTAGGAGCAATAGCATCAATTTCATCAATAAAAATAATAGACGGAGCATTTTTTTCAGCTTCATCAAAAATTTCTCTCACTTTCTTTTCTGATTCTCCATAAAACTTTGACATAATCTCAGGCCCATTAAGTAAAATAAAATTAGCTTCACTTTCATTAGCAACAGCCTTAGCAAGTAATGTTTTTCCACATCCAGGAGGCCCATGCAATAAAACTCCTTTTGGGGGTTCTACTCCAAGTCTTTCAAAAACTTCAGGATGTTTTAACGGAACTTCAACCATTTCCCTAACTTTCTTAACTTCTTCACTTAATCCTCCAATATCTTCATAAGTAATATTTGAAATAGGAGTATCTTCAGAAACATCTACAGGTTTATTGCTTAAAACAACTTCTGTATTTTCAGTAATAATGCAAGGCTGATTAGGACTAGAATTAACAATAACAAATCTAATTTGTTGCATTCCTCCACCTAAACCTCCAAACCCCATGTCACCAAACATTTCATTAAAATTACCAAATAAACTTTCTAAATCTTCTGACATGATATCTCTTCTTCTTTTAACACCACCAAGAACAACAACATCTCCCTTAACAACAGCTCTAGCCAATAAACTTGGTTTTAAGTCTCCTTGCACCATAATTCCTCTTTGAGCGGGAGCAACCACAACCTTCTTAGCTTCTTTCACATTTGCTTTTTTAACAACAACAGGTTCACTAACACCAGTTCTAGCATTTTTTCTAATAATTCCATCAATCCTAATTATTCCTTCACCAACATCTGCAGGATATGCCTTATCAGCAATCGCAACAGTTTCTTTTCCACCTTTGATTGTAATAACATCCCCTCTCTTTATACCTAAATCTCGCATAACTTCAAAATCAATTCTAGCAATACCTTTGTATGCGTCATCTTGAAGGGCTTCTACAACCCTTAATTTTGTTTCTTGTTTTTTTATTTCTGGCATTTTATTTAGTGAAGCCTCTCCCTTTTAAGTTTATCCTCATCACACTTTCCTTGTTTTTCGGGGCAAAAATTTAAACTAATTCTTCCAAACTCTTCGAAACTCAGTCTTACCATATCATCTAACATTTTTTCTTGTTCATGTAAAAAATTAACGATTTCTTTTGGAATAGAGACAGCATAAGAGTTACCAACATATCTCATTTTAACATTAAATCTCTTTTTCTTTAACTCGATAAAATTTTTGTATTCTTGTTCATCTTTAGGATGTACGATACGAGCATGACATTGTGGGCATTCAACAGCTCTTAGAACAAAACCATTTTTAGCAATATTAATTGGCTGCATTTTCACGTCGCATTTTCCGCATAATATTTTGTTACTGAATATATCTGTCATTTTTATTTTGTTTCCCTTAAAAAAAATAGGCCCTGGCAAAAAATGCCAGGGACTGAAAGGGGATTTTGTGAATATGTATTATGTATACACCTCACGTATATACAAGAACATAGATACTTTATAAAGATTCTGGTGCTTAAGAATATAAATTAACAAGGTTTATTAAGAATCATAACGAATTAATTGTAAGCATGTTAGTATTAACACATCCAGAAAATACAGGGGTCAGAATATACAACAGAAATAAAAAGTATAACTCACAAAACAAAAGAAAATATCTAGATATTATAGTCGATAAAATAGACAAAGACGAACGAACTCTTTCTCTCAAAATAAAATCTTACAAGGGTTATGAAAAAAACATTACCCTAGATATTAAACGTCCTACAAGTTATGAAAGAAAAATGATGAAAATAGAAAACCATCCAGTACATTACTATGAGTTTTCAGATTTTGTATTAACAATAAAAGACAAAGAAAGGAGTTTATTTTTTGGTATGCCTATCAATCAATCCCAAGACAGAACTAAAGAAATAAAGATCTGTTATAAGATGGGAAAATTTCCAATAGAAAAGGGCATTTTTGTAGGAGATGTATTTGTTCCGGTTCCAAAAGAAATTGATTACATTAGAAATTGTGATGTGAAAGAAGCCGTTGATGCTCACCAATACAATTAAAAACATAAGATCATTTTTTTAATAATGGATTCAAAAGAGATATTAACAAACATCAAAAAATCTTGGAAATGGGTTTGGAATTCTGATTCAATTTTAAGTTGGATTGTAGCACTAGCAATTATATTTATCGTAGTTAAATTCATATTTTTCCCAACACTCTCACTTATCATGGGAACTTCACTACCCTTGGCAGGAGTTGAATCCTCCTCAATGGATCATCAAATTGTAAAAGATGATGCATCAAGACTAAATCTTTGTGGAAAAATTTATTCAAAAGAAACTAAAGAGCACATTAATTTTGATGAATATTGGGAAGCTTGTGGAAATTGGTATGAAAATAATAAAGATATGACAAAAGAAACATTCTCAAATTTCTGGATGAAAAATGGATTTAGAAAAGGAGATATAATAATTGTTTGGGGAAGATTTACTCCAAAATTAGGAGACATAATAATTTTTCAACCAGGAACAGGTTCATCAGCACCTAGGCCGATTATTCATAGAATTGTAGATATCAATGAGCAAGGGATAATTGAAACAAAAGGAGACCATAATGAAAGGCAATTAACAGGTTCAAATAATATTTATAGAACAGACGAAACAAATATTCATCCAGATCAAATTATTGGAAAAGCAATAATAAAAATACCTTATTTGGGTTGGGTTAAAATCTGGTTTACAGATTTAATAAATATTTTTCGAAGATAAAATATATAATGAAAATAGTAAGTCAATGTTTAGCGGGAATAAATTGTAGGTATGATGGAAGTGCAAAACCTTGTCAAAAAGTAATTGATTTAGTAAAGCAGGGAAAAGCCATACCTGTTTGTCCTGAACAACTAGGAGGACTTACGACCCCAAGAACTCCTGTTGAAATTAAAGATAATAAAATTCTAACAAAAGATGGAAAAGATTTAGAGTGTTAATGATAATCTCTCCAATTACTATTTACATTATCAGTATAGTGATAATGTGGAAAGGTGTGGTTAATTACAATTAACAAACATAGATTCTGTTTTTTTTTGGAACGTATCAGAAGATAACTCTGAATTTCTTCTAAAATCAAAATCATCAACTTTCTTCCTTGGTACTTCTACTTTTGGTTTCTTATTCCTTTTTTTACCTTTATCTTTTAAAACACCAATAAGCGAACCATCAGTCCAAAGAGAATTAAAACCAATAAACCGAGACCTAAGATAAGTTCCCCTAATTTCGCAAGGAAACAATTCAGGTTTATCAAGTTCTTCTAAATCATACTCTTCTGTTAACCTTATCTCCATTGCCCTATATGTATCATCTGTATCTTTATCCCCATAAAGAACAGTGGAATCTTCTTCTTCCTTTAACCCTCTTTCAAAAACAAAATTAACATAGTTAGTTAATAAAGATTGGTTGTGTCTAGCTAAACATTGCCAAAATGGACTAGACTCTGCCCCCTTAGCACTTAACTCTAAATGACTTCTTAGATCTTTTCTTAAAAATTCTTCGCCTTTTAATGATTCATAAACACTCTTTTCTAATTCTCTTCTCACAAAATAAATCCCGCTTTGGCAATCTGCCCCTTTTTTATTTAATTCGCTTATATGCTCAGAATCATAAACAATTTTTATTTTTCCATTAGGATGATATATAATTGCATCATTAGTAATATAATCCCATCCAGAGAATTTATCCGGATTATCTAATCTAAATTGCATAAATTCTGCTGTAGAAAGAATCTTTCTCCCTTCTGTAATTAACTTTGGAATTTCTTCATAAAGGGGCCCATTAAAAAGTTTATATTTTGGTTTTTTTGCCATTTTAATATTCTTCATCAGAACTCTTCTTCCTTTTCAGGCTAAAAATATGATAAATTTAGATTTTATAAATATATCGAATGATAATGCTAATGATAATCTCTCCAAGTGTGTTTACACTTGGTACATCTATAGAACTTTGTTTCACCTTCATCACCAGCTCTTGTTTGTGACGTCCAGAAGTAAGCTTCCTTATTATTACATTCAGGACAAACAGCAGTAATTACTGGAAATACGTCAGTATCTTTATTATCAATAACTCCAATTTCAGGTTTAATATCGATTTTTTCAGAAGATTCTAATTTGATTTTAGACTTTGATTTATATCGGCATCTCGGACAACCGGCCTTTTTATTCTTTTCAACCAATACGCAACCACATTTGGGACAAAATTCCATACTTGTTTATTAATTGAAGATTTAAAAAGGTTTGGTTTTTATTCCCAAAAATTAAAAATAAAATGGCCTCAGGGGGATTTGAACCCCCGACACCCAGATTAAGAGTCTGGTGCTCTAACCAGGCTGAGCTATGAAGCCATAAGCTTTATCTTACTTCCTTAGGAAGTCATGACCAAAGCCATAAACTACTAAGAAATAATTGATTTAAAAAACTGTTGATTACAAAAACACGTCTACAACTAGTTGCTCACACCCCTAAATATCAAAGGCCTTTTACATTAATTGTCTTCTAATAGAATCAATATTTTCTGCAATTTCGTGTCCTTTCTTAGTCAACTTAATCAGTTTTATTCTTCCTTTCTTTTCAAAACTAACTAATCCAAGAACTTCAAGTGTTTGTAAAATCTTCACTGCGTGTGAATAAGTACAATCAACTTCCTTAGCTAACACAGAACCATATCTTGCCTTAGATACTTTCTTTAAAGCTACCAACATCAGAGCTGGTTTCCTTCTAAAAAATATATCAAAGTTGTCTTTCATTTTTGAGATTTTTGTTTATTTATGTTCTGAAAGGCACATTTTTATATGTACTATTCAAAACTATATATTTAAGGTCATATATTAACTTATAAAGCTTTCGATGAAAAAAATTAACCAATCAGTAACAAAATTAAGTAGTATTGTGAAAAGAGTAACATCATGTCACTTGAAATTATTTAACAAAAACTATTCGACAGGAACTTCTTCACCAGTCAACATCTTATACATCTCTAAATAACCTTTAGCAAATAATTCTGCCTTATTCGCTACCATCTCAATTCCCAAATTTCCCTGAGAATAAGAATCTTTCATAAACTGGCCGATATCTTCGGATAAAATTGCCTTAACAGCTTCTTCTTTACTAATAGTGATCCTTAAATCTTCATTATCAATTTCACCTAAAGCGCTATTTGGCATTCCCTCAATAACTTCTGCATGCCAAATTTCATTTTCAGAACCATCATTCATAACTAATTCTAAAAAAGGATCCCCACCAACTAGAGATTTATGTAAATAACCAGTACCCAATGCAGCTAAAAGATAATTAATATAGTCTTCATCAAATTCAATAACTGCCTGCTCAATAACTGCAGGAACATCAACCTCTCCCTCAATATTAGTATTAGCTTCAACAATATTGATAAGAGGATTTTCTATAAACACTTCAACATATGTTGGTTTTTTTAATAAATAACCTGCCGCAAAAACAATTATCAATAAAAATAAAACTACAAATACAATTAGAAATATTTTAAGAGTTTTTTTCAAACCCCTATGCTTATCTCTCACATTAACTAATTCATTTACCATCTTTTATTTAATATACTACAAAAGTGAATATTTAAATATTGTCTTAAATTCTATTAATTATGATAGATATTAAGCTTATTCGTGAAAATTCAAAACTGGTGAAAGAGAATATAAAAAAGAAGTTTCAAACAGATAAACTTGTTTTAGTAGATACTGTAAAAAAATTAGATGATGAATGGAGAAAACTAAAATATCAAATAGATAAATTAAGAGCAAGTAGAAATAAAGTTTCTGAGCAAATTAACAAAGCTAAAAAAGCTAAAGAAAACATAAAACCTATAATAGAAAAAGCGAAGCAAATTCCAGATAAAATAAAAAAGATTGAAGAAAAAGCCAGCAAATTACAAGAACAAATAAAAGAAATTATGTATAAAATCCCAAACATAATCCATAAATCAGTTCCATCTGGAAAAAACGATACTCAAAATAAAGAGATAAAAAAAATAGGCAAACCAAACAAATTCTCATTTAAAGTCAAAAGTCATGTAGAATTAGGAGAAAACTTAGGAATTTTAGACTTTGATACTTCAGCAAAAACTTCTGGAAATGGTTTTTATTATATGAAAGGAGAATTAGCAATTCTAAATATGGCCTTAATAAATTTCGCAAGAGACTTTATGATTAAACAAAATTTTGAATATGTAGAACCCCCATTATTAATTAGAGAAGAAATCTTAAACGGAGTATATTCTAACACTGAAATTGAACAAATGGCATACAAAGTTGATGGAGAAGATTTATACTTAATAGCAACTTCAGAACACCCATTAATTGGGCAATTCATAGATACAACATTACAAAAAAACAAGTTACCAATAACTCAAACAGCATATTCTATGTGTTTCAGAAAAGAAATAGGAAGTCACGGTATTGATGAAAAAGGAATTTACAGAACTCATCAATTCAATAAACAAGAAATGATTGTTATTTGTGAACCTGAAGATTCTTATGAATGGTATGATAAAATGTTAAACTACAGTATTGAACTTTTCAAAGCATTAGAAATTCCAATTAGAATTTTAGAATGTTGTTCTGGTGATTTAGGAGATTTAAAGGCGAAGTCAGCAGACTTAGAAGCTTGGAGCCCGAGACAACAAAAATATTTTGAAATAACTTCTGTAACAAACATGGAAGAAGCTCAAGCAAGAAGATTAAATATTAAAATAAACAACGGAAAAGAAAATTATTTCGCTCATACTTTAAACAACACAGCAATTGCAACATCTAGAGCATTAGTAGCAATCTTAGAAAATCATCAACAAGAAGATGGTTCAATAAAGATCCCTAAAGCTCTTTGGAAATATACAGGGTTTAAAGAAATAAAAGCGAAGAAATAATCACAATAATTCTTTTAAAGAAAAAAATTAGCCAAATAACATGGCAAAAATATGTGTATTCTGTTCATCATCAGAAAATGGGATATCTGAAAGCTATAGGAAAGTAGCAAGAGAAACTGGAAAGTTATTAGGAGAAGATAATCACCATTTAATTTATGGAGGTTCCCATAGAGGTTTGATGGGGGAAGTCTCTAAAACATTTGCAAAATATAATAATGAAATAACTGAGATAATACCTAAAATGTGGGAAAATGTAATTGTAGAAAAAGAAAATGCAATTATAACAGAAAATTTAGGAGAAAGACTTCAAAAAATGCAAGATTATTCTGATGCATTTATTACATTACCTGGAGGATTTGGAAGTTTGCAAGAAACTCTTGATGTCTTAGTTGCAAAGCAATTGAATTTACATCAAAAACCATTCGCACTAGTAAATACAAATGAATTTTACAATTCTTTGCTTGCACAAATAAAAAAGACAATTTATGAAGGATTTGCACCCAAAGACAATCATCTTTTGCTTGAAGTTGTTGATACACCCAAACAAGCATTAGAATATATTGAAAACTACACTCCAATAAAAATCTCAGATAAAATTCATGATTAATATCTGCAAGAGATATTCAAAACCAAATAGATATTTTGAAAAAATAAAGGCTAAGAAACAATAATCCTTATAAATCCATAATCAATAATCTATTTATGTCATGTGACCCACACCCTGTAAATGATTTTGATATTTTAGAAACTTTTTCTATGAAAGATATTAATAACCAATTTAATAAAATCGGTAAACACTTCAAAACAAAAACAAACTCACAATGCCAAAATCTAATAGATTTAAGAGATTATCAAGAAAATCATCCCGTAAAGGGATTTTTTAAAGAAACATATTACCACCTAACTGGAAAAATATAAAAACGTATTTCTATTACTATAATCATGAAATCAAAATCATCCAAACCTAAAAAGAAATTCAAAATTCTGGCTGCAGGAGATTTTCATGGAGATTCTGCAACAGCCAAAAGATTAGCTAAAAAAGCAGAGAAAGAAAATGTAGACCTTGTTGTTCTTACTGGAGATATAACAGGAATAACTGAAACAAAAGACTTACTCAAACCATTCACAGAAAAAGGAGAAAAAGTAGTTTTTGTTCCAGGCAATTGGGATGAATCTACAACTACTAAATTCTTATCAAAACTTTACAATGTAAAAAATATAGAAGAACATTATGTACAATATGATAATGTAGGAGTTTTTGGAGTAGGAAGTCCAGATTGGCAATTAAATCTAGATGAAGAGAAAACATTCAAAAAATTAAAAAAGAATTTTGAAAAAATAAAGGATTTGGAAAAGAAGATAATGGTAAGCCATATTCATGCTGCAAAAACAAAATCAGAATTTTCAGGAATTCCTGGTTCAACAGGAGTAAGAAAAGCAATAAAAGAATTCAAACCCGACCTTTTCATATCCGGACATATTCATGAAGCAGAAGGGCTTCAAGAAAAAATCGGAAAAACCAAAGTTATTAGTGTTGGAAAGAAGGGAAAGATAATTGAGATTTAAAGAAAACGATGATTTCTTGAAGTAGATTTTAATTCATTATATTTGCCGCATTCACAAACAGTAAATGCTGTTTTAGTCCATTTATCTCCATCTGGAGAATCATAACTTTGTTCATAAGACATTAAAACAGGAGCTTGAGAATCACAACCAGGACAATCTTTCTTTAATTTAGGTCTATCAGAATGCCCAATATCATCTTTATCAATATTTTTGCAATAAAAATATTCTATATGAGACTTCCCTAAATCATAATCAGGGAAACTTGGATGTTTCATTCTTTCTTTTGTCTTCTTCAATCCAACTATAGATTCCTGAATTTTCTCACATTCCTCAATATCTTTTTTCAAATCATCTAATCTTTTCAAATGACTTTTCGCGATACTCATTTTTGCTCTTGATTCAATTAATATTTGCGCCAATCTAACCATTTCTAATTAAGAAGAGTTTTATTTTTAAAGATTATAGCAACAGAATATAACATAAATTCTTTTAAACCAAAATATCACTTATCTAATCATGCCACTAAAAGAAATAACAAATAGCTTAGATACAATAATTGGTTTATGTGAAAACCCAATTACTCTGGATGATATGGATGACATGATTACAGATATTCTAAGGTTAAAAAATTGGACTCCCGGACAAAGAAGAATAAGATACGAAAAGGCAGAAGAATTAATTCCTGAAAAAATAAAAAGAATAAATTATTTAGGGAACATGGTAGCTAAAAGTAGAGACATTTCCAAAAGGTGTGGATTAGACTACAGTGAGATAGTCGAAGGGGATGTAAATTTAATAAAAGCAGGAATAGCGGACTATTATTTGAATCAAATTAAAGCATAAATTTCCCAAAACTTTTTATATACGCCTCCTTTAACATTTCTAACAAAATGCCTAAGAAAAAAACACCCAAGGCAGTTGAACAAAATCAATATCATATTTATGATCCTTCTGATATTAAACAAACTGTAGAAGTAGAAGCAAAACCAAAGCCAAAACCCGAAGAATTAGAAACTGTTGAAAAGGTTGGAGATATCAAACCAAAAAAAGTGAGAAAAAAAGCTAAAAAAAGAACTACAAGAAAAACAAAAGGAAAATCTTTTTCTAAATCAATAAGTCCAATAACTTTCAAAGAAAAAAAGTTAAAAAAAGACGGATATGTTTTAGTTATAACTGAAAAACCTCAGGCAGCAGAAAAAATTGCGGCAGCTCTTTCTAATGGGAAAGATAGAAAAGTTAACAGGCCAGGAGGAGTTTCTTATTATGAATTAGAAAGAAATGACAAACAAGTAATTGTTGGAAATGCTGTTGGACACTTATTTTCTGTATCTCAAACAAAAAAAGGAACAGACTACCCTATTTTTGATATTGGATGGTTTCCAAATTATGAAGTTAGAAAAAATGATTTCACAAGAAAATATTATAATACGATTAACGCCCTTGCAAAAAATGCAGGAGAAGTTGTAGTTGCAACAGACTTTGATGTTGAAGGAGAAGTTATTGGATATAATGTTGTTAGATTCATAACAAACCAAAAAGATGCAAAAAGAATGAAATTCTCATCTTTAACTGCTCCAGAAATCCAAAAGGCTTATGATAATGCAAACCCTACAATTGAATGGGGACAAGCAATTGCAGGAGAAACACGTCATTTCTTAGATTGGCTTTATGGTATCAACTTATCAAGAGCATTAATGCATGCTATGAAAACAACTGGAAAATTCAAAATAATGTCAATTGGAAGAGTTCAAGGTCCCGCATTACATTTAATTGTAAATAAAGAAAAAGAAATTAGTAAATTTAAACCAGAACCCTATTGGCAAGTTTTTATCACAGTAAATGATGGAAAGGACAAATTAGAATTAAAACATAATAAAGATATAACTAAAAAAGAAAATTTAGATAAATTCGAAGAACTCAAAGGAAAAGAAGTAAATGTAGAAACTAAAAAAACAAAACAAGTAATTACACCCCCAACCCCTTTTGATCTTACAACATTACAAACAGAAGCCTATAAGTTTCACGGAATAACGCCTTCTAACACATTACAAACAGCTCAAAAGTTATATCTTGCAGGACTAATTAGTTATCCTAGAACAAGTAGTCAGAAAATTCCAGAAGAAATGAAACCAAACTTAATTTTAAAACAACTTGCAAAAAGATTTCCAAGACTCGCACAACATACAACAAGAAAAAAGCCAATTCAAGGAAATAAATCAGACCCGGCCCACCCTGCCATCATACCAACTGGAACTCACAAAAAATTAGATGGCTATGATGAAAAAATATATAATTTAATTTTAAAGAGATTTATTAGTTGTTATTGTGATGATGCAAATTTAGAAAACAAAAGAGTTGAAACAGAAATTGACAAATTAAAATTTGCAACAAAAGGTATGGAAATTATTGAAAAGGGATGGATGAATGTTTATCCAGTTAAAATGGAAGAAAAAGAGATAAAAGATATGAATGGGAAAGCCAAAATTGAAAAAGTAAAAACCGAAGAAAAAGAAACAAAACCACCAAGAAGATTTTCACCGGCTTCAATTTTAAGAGAATTAGAGAAAAGAAACCTAGGAACAAAAGCAACAAGAGCAAATATTCTAGAAACATTATATAATCGAAGTTATATCAAAGAAAAATCAATACAAGCAACAGAATTAGGAATAAGATTAATTGATTCTTTAGAAAAACACTCTCCTGTTATTATTAATGAAAAATTAACAAGGGAAATTGAAAAGGATATGGACGGAATAAGGTCAAGTAAAAAAGAATTAACTAAAAAACAATTAGCAATTGTAAAGAAAGCAGAACAAGCATTAACAAAAATTTCAAAGGATTTTAAAAAACAGGAAGTTGCAATTGGAAAAGAATTAATTGCAGCTAATGAGGCATTATATGCACAAGAAGCAGAAGATAACAATTTACACATTAAATGTCCTGGTTGTGGAAAAGGAGAAATAACAATAAAATATACTCCAAGATTTAAATCATATTTCCTTGCATGTACAGCATATCCTGAATGTAGACAAACATTCCCTCTTCCATCACAATCTATAATAAAAAGAACAGAGAAAGTTTGTGAAGATTGTCAATGGCCAATGCTTCTTCGTCTTAAGCAAGGTAAACGTCCTTGGGTGCTATGTCCTAATCCTAAATGCCCTTCGAAAGAAGAATTAGACATTAATGGCAATACAAAAAAGAAACAATCAAGATATACAGGGAAAAAGCCAGAAACAAAACCAGAGAAAAAGATTGAGAAAGTTCTTTAATTTAAAACGATAGGAATAGGGCAAACATCCCTAACTACGCCACATAAACACCCTGCCCTAGGATCATCTTCTGTTGGCACTCTATTTCTTATATCATCTTGATCTCTTTGGTAATCTTCCAGTAACTGTCCACTTTCTTTAGAACGAGCCTCATAATCCATTTTCTTGCTCATTAAAATTTGCTCATTAGTCATCATTTCGTAAGCCTTAATAGTATATCTAGCATTTTCAGCAATAGGAGTATGACACATATTTACAAATTGACGTTCCATAAAAATAGTTTCTTTTCTTATACTTTCTGCTAGTTTAATTTCTTCTAAAGATAAACCCATATAAAATTGAACAGAGCATATCTTTTAAACATTTATATAATATATTTCTAAAAACATATTTATTTAAAAGTCAAATTTTCATCAATAAATTATGAATAAAATAAAAGAACTGCAGAAAGACAACCTTCATCGGCTTGTCACTAACAAAGCTTTTCAATTCACAAATACTTTTTTTCCATATACTTCTGGTGAAATAGGACCTTATTATATCCAAAGTGCAAGCATATTAAAAAATGGAAGAGATTACATGGGCGCATGTAAAGACATGGAAAAAATTATAAACATGACCATAGAAGATCATGAATTTGACATAATCTCTGGAGGAGAAACAAGAGACTGGATGTTTTCTTTTCCATTAGCAAACACACTTCAAAAATCTCATGCAATGCTCTATAAAAACGGAAAAATCCTTGGAGCAAATATGAAGGATAAAAAAGTAATCCATATTGCGGATTTAAATAATGAAGGAAGTTCTCCAAGAGATTATTGGATTCCAATGATTAAACAAGCTGGAGGAGAAATCAAAGATATCTTTTTTTATGTTGATAGAATGGAAGATGGTGTTAATGAAATAGAAAAATTAGGATTAGATTCACATTCACTTGTCCCATTAGATAAAACCGCATGGCAAATTTTATTAGACAAGGATGTGATTACTCCAGAAATTTACAATAATTTAAATCAAAGAATGGAAAACAAAGAAGAATGGGCAATAAATATGTTAAGAAGTGACAAAGGATTATATGACCTTGCATCTTTATTAAAAGATGATAAGACCTATAACAAAGGAATAAAAATAGTTAGAAAATATCCTGAAATAAAACAGGAATTAAGAGAAAGATTCTCAAAAACAAGTATGAATCTTAGAATATAGTATGGTAAAAAAAGATTGAGCAATTTCTTTAATCTAAAATATAATCTCAATTAATGTTAAACGGTTTATCTCTTATCATAAGTTTATCATCAGGCATATTTCTAACTTCTTGTTGATAATTTTCCAACCATTTCAAATAATCACTAGTTTCCTTTCCTTCAATATCAGATTCTTTTTTAAGACTCATAACAATCTCTTCATCACTCATGTTTTCATAAGCATGCAATTTATTTGTCAAATCATTTCTTTCTTCATCAAATAAGGAAGATAATGGGAGTCCAGAAATACGTTGTTTGTAAGAATCAATAAAAAATTTTCTAGCATCCATATTAAACATAAGATTCATTATTTTTTAAATATTTATATAATTTTAGAGCCAACCCTTCTTCCTTATACCTTCATTAACAATTTCAAAATTAAATTCTTTCTCAGGAAGTGAACGATGTTTCCTAACAATTGCTTTTTTCTTACCATTTCTACCTTGCAATTCAATGATACATTTAGAATAATATTTCATTAAATCTCCTCCAACTACATTCACCCCTGCTTCTTTCCCAGACATCCAATCTTCTTCAGATAAAAATTCACTATAAACCTGACCCGTAACTAAAACTGGAATTCCCCTTTTTCTTGCAATTTCATATAAAGCCCTCATTTGTTTAGCCATATCATTATTCACATCTCTAACTGCATCAATTCCCTTTTTCCTAGCATCTGCTAGTTCAAGCCGATATAACATTGTCATAGAATCAACAACAACTAACCCAATATTTTTACTCCCTTTAATCTCTTTTAATAACGTAAAAAAAGAATTTTTTTGTTCTTGAAAATTAGTTGGCTTCAAAATTATAATATTATTCAAAACAAATTCAGGCATGCCCACACACATCTGATTCATTCTATCAATAGAAAAACTTCCTTCCGTATCTATAAAAATTATTTTTTTATCTTTCTTTGCATTATGACATGCAGCTAACATAACGAAATTACTCTTCCCAGAAGCCGCAGGCCCATAAAACATCGTTACGATGTCTTTTTCATAACCACCTTCAAGCCACCGATTAATGTCATAACTTCCCGACATAATCTTAGTTTTAGGCTTTTCAATATTTTCAATTACTTCTTCCATAAAAAATAAATCAAAATACCCTTAAAAAGTATTTATATCATATAATATCATTAACAAATCTTAATATCTCATAAACAGTTCTAGCTTCTCAGATAAACAGCATAAGAATATTAAAAGATATCAAAAAAACATAGAAGATAAAATTATTTCTCAAACTTACTCATTCTTTCCACATTACTAAATGGAAAAGGTCTTTTGTTAGAAACTAATGTTAAATATCTAATATATTTGTAAACTTCAGTGTTCCAATATTCACATAAATCCGCCATGTCTTTATTTCTCTTTCCAGTAAAAACAGTCACGAACCAATTAATTATTAATAAGATTTTAATTAAAATTTTCCATACGCTTAAAAGAATTCCACTAACAATTGCCACAATAATTCTAAACCAAGCTTCTTGCCTCTCAGTTAATTTTTGTTTTACCATATTATGTATTAAAAATTAAGATATTTAAATGATTTGTTTATTTAGCTTTCTTAAACTCTTCGCTATATCCCTTTAAATCTTTTTGAGCCTTAGCAATTGCATCTTGTAATGCTTTTTTTGCAGTTTTTCCTTCACTAACAACCTTCAAAATTAAAGGTTTTGAATAGTGTTCTTTTTTCCAAACACCAATCTTAACTGCACTATCTTGATTTAAATAAACTCTTACAAGCTCAGCTATTGTTTGATTATTTATTTGAACTTCTAAATCATTCTTATCATCTTTAAGAATTGTAATTTCCATGTTTTTATTGAGAAAATAAGGTTTTTAAGGCTTTCTAAACCTTCTCAAATGAGAATTTAGAAGGTACTAAAAATTTTAGAAATTTCTTAAAGGTTATCCAATAGTGAAATTCTAACCCTATTAGCAGTATTTGCATTATATTTCATATGCCCTCTTTCCCTTAATAATGCTGCATAATGTTCTGGATTTTTAATATGAAATTCTTCATAAGGAATATCTTCTAAAATACTAATATTTTGTTTTGGATTTGGTTGACCTTGTTGTCTAGTTTCAAAAGGAATTTTCATAACCTCAATAAATATTTGTTTATAAGAAGGGTCTTTTACAGCCTTTTGAAATTCAGGATCTGCAAATTGATTAATCGATTTAGCAATATATCTCCCAAGTCTTTCGCCTCTTCCTTCTACAATCATATCAATTCTTCCTCAAAACTTTCTTCATCAACCTTCTTTTCTCTTTCCGGATTTCCTCCGATTAACTCCGTCCCTCCAAGAACATTATCCAATTCATTTGTCTCCTGTTCTTTCATTAATCTTAATTCTTCTTTTCTAGCTTCAACCAATCTTTCTCTTTCTTCAATCTTTCTAGCTTCTTCCACTCGCTCTCTTTTTGTTGATTCAACTTTTTTTCTATTTAATTCTCTTAAGTGACTAATATTAATTTCCTTTAAATCAGCTTGAGTGATGTCAAACTCTCCTTTTTCCATATCTAATCCAGACATGTCCTTTGGTTCATCATCCTCAGAATCTAAAACAATTTCATCTTCACTATCTGGGGAAGGGTGACTTGTTAGGGAAACATCAGTTTCCATACGATCAGTACCCTCTTGAATATCAATAACTTCAACCTCTTCTTCAGGAACAACTTCTAATTCGTGCCCTTGCTCATCCAATAAAACAGGTTCTTTTTTTTGTTCCTGTAAGTATTTTTGCATTTCACTAACTCTTCTTAATTTTACTTGAAAAAACTGCTCTAATTTTCTAATTAAACTTTCTGCATTTTCTGGTAATTTTCCATTTTCAATCATCTGAACAACAACAACAGATTCTCCCAAAGATTCAGCCAATTTTTCATGAGAAAGTCCTTTTCTTCTTCTTTCCTTCATAATTTCCCAATGAAAATGTTCAATCAAATTTAATTTTTCATGTTCGGGTAATTCTAATTCTGGTTTACTCTCCAATTCATTTAATTTGTCTTCCCTGTAATAAACTTCTTGCGCCTTTTCTTCTGTCACTCCAGATAGCCTCTGCATTCTAGAAAAAACC
>Ga0233437_1003600_pt1 | contig 20003 bp, 3 predicted proteins | sample SI_122_August201_FD_182714 | JGI IMG/M metagenome (GOLD analysis project Ga0233437, IMG submission 182714) | Seawater microbial communities from Saanich Inlet, British Columbia, Canada - SI_122_August2016_200_MG | ecosystem: Environmental > Aquatic > Marine > Inlet | place: Canada: British...
TTACCGCGACAAGTGGATTGCCTTATGATACACTGGACACGAGAAATGATGTAAACGGTGATAGAACAGGTCTTGGTGGCACTACAGGCTGGCAAACTTTTGAGAGGCAAATCGTCGTACCATCTGGAATAACAACACTCGTCTTTGACGTATCAGATGCTTTTGATTCTAAAATAGATTCTGCCGTACTTTTAGACAATATCGCCACATATTTTACCGCGGCCCCTGTGGCCCAGACACAGGTGCTAGCTGACTGGACAGCAACTAATACATGGACTCCCAGGCAGAATGCTTATACTTCGGATAACTTCGGTAGCTACTACGCACCTAGCATCGCGACACAGAATGATACTTCCACTGCTAAATTCTTTGAAAACTTTAATCAAGGCGTTAGCACTGATGAATTTGCCGTACTCCATACCTATGACACAGCAACTAACGGATATATGAAGGTAACTATCAATTTCGCAACTCCCGGTAATCTTCAAACTATATTTAATTACAACTTTATTACCGCTGATACTCAAGCGAGCGAAATGTTTGTATTAAAGCTGGTTAAAAGTGGCACATCACATGAGGTATTTCGTGTGACAGCGACTGATGATACACTTACTGAGGTATCCGGATTGCCTGATGCTCCAATTACGGACGCGGTTGGTAAAGCTACAGACTGGACAGTTTATGATAGAACACACACTATACCAAGCGGTGATATAACGTTTTTCTTTGACGTAAAAGAATTCCTTGCCGGTAACACATTAAAGGATTCCGCCGTTCTTTTAGACAATATTGCAATGTATTTTACAGCTAACGCCGACTTGGACACGCCTCAGATCAATCCACAGGACTGGGTCCCTTCCAGCTGGTCTGCGATTGAGACTTGGGACAGAAGGCAGAATGCCTATACTACAAAGGCCTTTGGCCCTATCACGGTACCTGACGCCGGTTCTTCCAAGAGCCATGCAGTCTTTGCTGAAAGCTTTGGTAGTAATGATGCAGGTGATAACAATTTTGCCGTGATCCATACCGGGCTCGGGAATAATGGAAGTAAAGGATATCTGGACTGGGACTTCACTGTTCCCGCAGGTGGTGAAAGCCGCCAGATCTCGTTTGATTACAACTTTATTGCCACTCACATAAATTCCGCTCAGATAAAGAGTTCTCAGCTGAATGATTATTTCAAGGTTGAGTTGCTCAACTCTGCTGGAAACTCAATAGCTGAGCTTGCTACAGGGTCAGTATATAGCTCCTTTGTAAACAACAAAACCCTTAATGTGGATTATTTCTATAAAAGCGGATTGCCACTTGATACATTGGATACGTATGCGGGTTCTGGTAATGGTTACGAAACAGGCTGGCTCTCCTTCGCCACAGCCGCCGGTGGTATAGAGTTGGCATCAGGATTGACAACGCTTCGATTCAGCGTATTCGATGTCGATGCAAGTGGAAATGATGTTGATGATGCTGGTTTCAATACCGGTCATGCTCTATACGATTCAGCCTTGCTTCTAGATAACGTGATTGATCCTCCTGTTGAGGCTTCAAGCACGGATTATCTGCTTACGTTTGCCAGGATGCTTCGTGGAGAGATTGATGTTCATGATGCTGATCTTGAGGCTGATGCTGTGGCCAGTGAAGAGCACCAGGCGTTTGTTGCCATGGTGAATGAGGTTATCAGTGATATGGAGAATATTTCTATTGATGAGTTTATAGAAGGCAAGGACGTACTTCTTGATAGATTATGGGTTGCCAGGGAGATCGTAGCAGACCATGAGGAGACCGCTGAATTCGTACAACAGACAGCAGTTGCACATAATCTCCTGGAGGCCGCCGTAATCACTAATCAAGGCATTGGTTCGCATAATATTACTGCCATTCAGGATTCGTTAAACCAGGCAAAGTCGTTTCTGGTTGCCCATATAAATGATTTTGGAGAGGTAGACGCTCTTGCAAACATAAAGACTAATATTGATTCCGTGTTGGTAAATATAGATAACATGAATAACAATGTATACACCACGGCTACATTAGTAGCAATACGGGACGGTATCAAGCAGGCATTCAGTGATACCATTGACCATATGACCGGAACTAATAGCTTATGTGGCAGTGCTGCACATCCTGAGTGTGAACAACATGCGTTGTGATGAGTGAAATGGATACAAACCTGCTGGAGTTTATCTTCTTCTTCACTTATTTGTACCGCTAAGCGTCGGAATACCAACGCTTTTACCCTCTCAGCAATTATTACAATTTCTGAGGCATTGTTATAAGGCCTAATGAAATTTGTTAGGCCTTATAACAAAAAGAATTATCAATATTTTTTAAAAAAGCTGTAACTGATGTTACGTTCGGGGCTTACGCGGTATTTTTGGTTTAAGATTATATTGGTATAGTTTTTGTTGTTTAACTGTCCCGGTAAATATTTAAATTAAGTAAATTTCTGCTAACCAGTATTGTAATGTTTTATTTACAAAATAAACAGTTGGCCTTTCCTGGGAAATATGGTAATTATCAATCAGTTCTACTATCGTTTTGTATTATAAACAGGCGAAGCAAGGAAGCTTCCATCTTTTATAAAAGAAGAAATATATTAAAAAAAGCCTTACTGCCATGGATGGCATCTGCAACCATCTTTGACAGTAGGGTTTTTTTGTTTTAACAGCATCTAAAATATAATATAGAGAGATACGCTGTTTCAGGTATCAGGATCTACCGGTTACTTTTAAAGAAAGAGGGGGTTTTGATGAGAGGTTTGATGAAGAGGAGACGGGTTTTTGTATCAGCACTGGTAATCAGCATATTTATAGGTTTTATTGGGCTGGAGTATGCGAATGCTACCAATACTAAGTCCGAAGCCGATGTCATTGAGTCCGTACCTGAGAAGGCGGATCATGCTGTTAAGGCACAGGTGAGTAAAAACTACGGCAAACTTCCTCTCTCGTTTATCCGGAATGACGGGCAGATTGATGATAAGGTACAGTATTATGAACGCGGCCGTGGTCACAGCACATACTTTACCAGTGAAGGTGTCTATCTAGAGCTCATCAGTAGTCGTGAATCAGAATCATCAACTCCGCAACTCCACAACAACTCTTTACAATCTAAAGCCATCAAACTCTCCCCAATAGGATCAAACAAAAATACTAAGATTATTGCGGAGGGTATGCAGAAGGGTAAGGTCAACTACTTTGTAGGCAATGATCCTGAGAAGTGGAAGAGCAATATTGCGACATATCAATCAGTAGTCTACAAGGATATATATCAAAATATTGACATGAAGTTTTACGGTAATAACCGCCAGATGGAGTATGACGTAATAGTAAAGCCTGGAGCCAATCCGTCTCTTTTAAGACTTTCATATGAGGGCATAGAGGGTCTGAGTATTACAGAAGATGGGAAAATGGAGATAAGCCTCAAGGAAGGCAAAGTAATTCAGAACAGACCATACTGTTATCAGGAGATAGACGGGGAAAAAGTCGAAGTTGAAGGCAGTTTCAAACTTATAGAATCATCAATCGTAAATCCCAATTCCGAACTCCAATCTCCGAACTCTCAACTATACGCTTACACCTTTGAAGTCGCTTCCTATGACAAAAACCACCCCCTTTTCATAGACCCTGTACTGGTCTACTCTACTTATCTGGGGGGTAGTGATCTGGATGGTAACGCAGGAATTGCTGTGGATGCCTCCGGAAGCATATATATAAGCGGGACTACTCACTCCGCTGACTTTCCGACATTTCCTCTACAGGGGAGTCCTGGTGGTACTGCTAATGCCTATATCACAAAGATAGATGCCTCAGGGAGCAGCATTGTTTATTCTACATATCTGGGGGGTAGTGATTTTGATGGGGCTTTAGATATAGCTGTGGATGCTTCCGGAAACGCATATATAACCGGGGCAGCTATCTCCACCGACTTCCCGACCGTCTCTCCCATATTTGGGAGCCATGCTGGTGGTTCTTCCGCATACCCATCGGATGCTTTTATCACAAAGATAGATGCCTCAGGGAGCAGCCTCATTTATTCCACATATCTGGGGGGTAGTGGTGATGATTGGGGCGGCAGACTCGCTTTAGATATCTCTGATAACGTATATATAACGGGTGAGACTGTCTCCACTGATTTTCCGACAGCCTCTCCCATCCAGGGGAGCTTTGGTGGTGGCACCAGAACGGATATCTTTGTAACTAAGATAGATGCATCAGGGAGCAGCCTTGTTTATTCTACCTATTTGGGTGGAAGTACTGTCGACAGAGATGCCAGAATCGCTGTGGATGCTTCCGGAAACGCTTATATAGCCGGGCAAACTCACTCCGACGACTTTCCAATAGCCTCTCCTATGCAGGGAACCCGTAGTGGAGGCTTCGATACTTTTGTCACGAAGATAGATGCCTCAGGGAACAGCCTTGTTTATTCCACCTACCTTGGTGGTAGTGGTCATGATCAGAATTACGGTTTAGCTGTAGATTCCTCAGGTAACGTATATATAGGCGGGGAGACTATTTCCACCGATTATCCGACCGTCTCTCCTCTACAGGGGAGTCATGGTGGTGGGTCTTATGATGCCTTTATCACTAAGATAGATGCATCAGGGAGCAGCCTTGTTTATTCTACATATCTGGGTGGTGGTGGTTTTGATGTGGTCTTAGAAATAGTTTTAGATATCTCTGATAACGCATATATAACAGGTCGGACTAACTCCGCCAACTTCCCGACTGTCTATCCTATCCAGGGGAGCTTTGGTGGTGGCGCTGATGATGCTTTTATCACAAAGATAGATGCCTCAGGGAGTAGCCTCATTTATTCAACGTATCTGGGGGGTAGTGGTGATGATTGGGGCAGCAGACTTGCTTTAGATATTTCGGATAACTTATATATATCGGGTGGTACTAGCTCCACCGACTTTCAGACCGTCTCTCCTCTACAGGGGAGCTATGGTGGTGGCAGTGCTGATGCATTTGTGGCAAAGTTGAGTCCTGACTCAGACGGCGACGGCCTTCCAGATGATGACGAATTCAACATCCACCTCACCGACCCGAACGACCCCGATACCGACGGCGATGGCGTCTATGACGGTTTTGAGGTAAACAACGGTACAGATCCTACCGACCCTGTAAGCAGACCTGATATCTCCTTATGGGCAAAAACATATGGTGGAGTCTCATATGACAGGGTTTATTCTCTCTGTATGGCATCGGACGGTGGTTATGTAATGGCTGGAATGACTGCGTCATTTAGTGATGTAAACGGTGACGTTATGGTAGTAAAGTGTGATGCTGATGGTACAGTTGTCTGGCAGTATGAAATTGGGGGGCTTAATAATGACAGCGCCGATTACATTGAGCAGACTGCGGATGGTGGTTACATTGTGGGGGCGTCTTCAACCAGTGTTGGCGCGTGGATATTCAAGCTTAATGCAGATGGTTCAATGGCCTGGCAGAAGGGTTATTCAGGTGGTTTGGTTGGGAGCGTTCATGAGACTTCAGACGGCGGATATATTGCGGCGGGACAGACAAACTCGTTCGGGGCAGGCGTTACAGATGCGTGGGTGCTGAAGCTTGACGCAAATGGTAATACGGGAGCCGGCTTCGCCGGGACGTGGAGTAAGCGTTATGGCGGGGCTGACTATGATAGTGCTCGTTCTATCAGACAAACTGCGGATGGAGGCTACTTCGTTTCAGGGAATACAGAGTCGTCTGGTGCGGGACTGGGTGATGTGTGGGTATTTAAGCTCGATATAGATGGCAATGTGGTCTGGCAGAATACATATGGAGATGCTTCCTATGAATACTCAGAATCAGCTCAACTGACTTCAGATGGCGGCTATATCGTAGCGGCCTATACAGGGGCTACGGCAGATGTATGGGTACTGAAACTAAATACAGACGGGACCATTGCATGGCAGAAGACGTATGGTGGTGCAGGATGGGAAGAGCCGACGTCAATCCGGCAGACATCAGATGGTGGTTATGTAGTGGCGGGTGGAACATATTCATCAGGCGCAGGAAACGGTGACGTCTGGATACTGAAACTTGATGCGGCTGGAGAAGTCGACTGGCAGAACACTTATGGAGGTGGTTCTGGCGAGGAGGCCTGGTCCATCAGCCAAACTGCTGATGGAGGCTACATAATTTCAGGACTAAGTTTTTCATACGGTGTTGGTAGTGCAGATGCCTGGTTATTAAGGCTGGATGCTAATGGTGACATAGGAGGTTTGTGTGGAATTGTTATGCCAACAAGTGTAACACCGTCAGATACAACAGTTTTACCCGATGCGACATTCTCCGTAACCATTGCAGACACTGCAGTTTCAGGCATAGCAAGCGCTCTGACTGTCAATGGCATCACCGTGGAGGTAAACAACACCCAATGTACAAATGACCAGAATGGTAATGGTATTATAGACATCAATGATACTGTTTCTGACTCTGATAGCGATGGTATTACAGACAGTGACGAGGTAATATTCTACGGTACCAATCCCGGCCTCGCTGATACAGACGGTGACGGCCTCTCGGACGGTGACGAGGTAAACACCAATAATACCAACCCGAATGATCCAGATAGCGATGGTGATGGTATTGATGATCTGCTTGACAGTTGCCCTAATGATGTCGACAACGATGCAGACAATGACGGGATTTGCGGCGATGTAGATAATTGTCCTGGAGATGCTAACCCATTGCAGGAGAACAATGACGGCGACTCAGAAGGTGATGTTTGTGACACAGATGACGACAATGATGGTATCCCAGACACATCAGATGTGTATCCTTTTGATATTGATAATGATGGTATAAATGACAATGTTGATGCAGATTATACTGAAGCCGGCACAGATGTAATAGTTCAGCCGGTTGATCCTACTACAGAAACTACACCAGTAACATTAACGTTTGACAACGTTGAAGAAGCTGGTACTACGACTGTGACTAGTGCATCAATTCTCTTCTTCCCTCCATCATCTGGTTTTGATTTGAACTCTTTTATGAGCTATGAGTTGGTATCGGATGCAGTGTTCACCGGTAGTGTAGAGGTCTGTTTTTCCTACGGCCCTGGTGATAGGGATAGTGTGGATGATCCTGCTGAGGCATTTTATAACCTATTTCACTATGAAGATACAACTGGTGATGGTGTTAGCGATGCATGGGTAAATGTTACAACCTCTAGGGATACGCCAGGTGATCAAATATGTGGTTTGGTTACATCCTTCTCACCGTTTGCTATTTTTGTACAGGATATTAAGGCTCCGGAAGTAATTGCAGAGCTCGATCTTGTGCCAAATACACTGAAAAAGAAGAAGGGTTGTTATACGGTGACCATCTCTGCTACGGACGACCATGATAATGATCCAGAGCTTGCGGCACTCTTAAACGGTTACTCCGTAACTAACGGTCAGATTGTAGAGCTGAAGCATAGCAATAGGTTCAAAGTAAAAGTAAAGGGTGAAGGTAGCAGCGATGATGATGGTAGCGGTAGCGGTAAAGATCGACGTTGCAATCCTGATGTGAAGTTCAAAGGCCCAAGCTTCACGTTAGAGGTAACAGCTACAGATTATAGTGGAAATACAGGTACTGCAGAACCTGTCGACTTTGCATTCCCATCAAAGCATGATGATGGGGACAGTGATGATAACAAAGGACATGGTAATGACAAAGATAGACACGATGAGGATAATCCTGGAAAGAAGAAAAGGTAAGAAGCAGGAGGATTTGGGATTTATATCTTGTCTTCCTAAGCCTTAATCTTTTCTTTGCGTTCTTTGCGCCTTGGCGAGAAAACTGAATATAAATGAAATATATAGAATTAGCAGTTGAGAAAATTATAAATATTTGGAGATGCTTAAGATCTCTGGGGGCGGAAACAACTTAATTATGAAAGAGGGGGTTTTGATGAGAGGTTTGATGAAGAGGAGACAGGGTTTTATATCGGCGCTGGTAATCAGCATTTTTGTGGGTTTTGTAGGACTGGCATATGCGAATACTGCCAGTACAAAGTCCGTACCTGAGAATACGGATCATGCTGCAAAGGCACAGGTGGATAAAAACTACGGTAAACTCCCTCTCTCATTCATCCGGAATGACGGACAGATGGATGAGAAGGTGGAGTATTATGAAAGAGGCAGTGGCCACAGCATGTACTTTACCGGTGAAGGTGTATACCTGGAACTCATCAGTAGTCGCGAATCAGAGGCCTCAACGTCACAATCCCCAAACCAGGTTGTACAATCTGCCCGCCCGGATGACCTGGTCGGACGGAAAACCATCAAACTCTCCCCAATAGGAGCAAACAAAAACCCTAAGATCATTGCTGATGGTATGCAGAAGGGTAAGGTTAATTATCTTATAGGCAATGATCCTGAGAAATGGAAGACCAATATTCCCACATATCAATCAGTAGTATACAAGGATATATATGAAAATATAGATATGAAGTTTTACGGTAATAACCGGCAGATGGAGTATGACGTAATTGTCAAACCAGGTGCAGACGTATCAGTCGTACAGATATCATACGAAGGCACTGAAGGATTAAATATCACTGAAGACGGGCGCATGGAGATTGCCCTTAATGAAGGCAAGGTTATCCAGAACAAACCATACTGTTACCAGGATATAGACGGGAAAAGAGTTGAAGTAGAAGGTAGCTTTAAACTTATAGAATCATCAATCGTAAATCGTAAATCCCAAATCCCAAATCAGAAATTCTCCTACGCCTTTGATGTCGCATCATATAACAAAGACTATTCTCTCGTTATTGATCCTACTCTAATTTACTCTACTTTCCTTGGAGCGGGTTTTGATTATACTTATAACTCCAGAGTAACTGGTATCGCAGCAGATAACTCAGGAAATGTTTATTTGATTGGACGTACTAGTGTTGCAGGCTTTCCAGCTACCGTAGGTAAGAGCTTTGATGGCAGTTCTGAAGCCTATGTTACAAAACTGGATCCTACAGGCACGTATCTTGTATACTCCACATTTTTAGGTGGAAGTTGTGATAGTACTGGAGCAAGTAGTATAGTCGTAGATAGTAACGGAAATGCATATATAGCAGGATCAACTAAATGTAATAATTTCCCTACTACTTCAGGTGCTTATGATACGGTTCTTAATAATGATGATACGACCACTTATGAAGATGCGTTTGTGGCCAAATTAGATTCAACAGGATCAAACCTTCTCTATTCTACATACATCGGAGGAATTTATACTGATCGAAGTAGTGGCATCGTGTTGGATAGCGCTGGAGATGTATACGTAACCGGTACTACAAGTGACCTCAGTGTTAACTCTGGATTTCCCATTACACCAGGAACTTATAGTAGTGAAGGCAATTCTAACGCTAACATCTTTATAAGCAAGTTTCAACTTTCAGGTACCGGATCCTCTGACCTTTTATTTTCCACATCAATTGGAGGGGATAACTCTTCGTCTGCTGCAGCCATAGAAGTGGATAATTTGGGAAATATTTATGTGGTTGGTGGGACTAGTGCTACAGATTTTCCCACCACTGATGGTGCCTATGATACACTTATTAATAACGATGGAACATATGCTTCAAATCAATATGATGGATTTCTTCTTAAACTTAGCCCAGGTGCATCAGGGCTGCTCTACTCTACATATATAGGCGGGGCTGGATTAGATAGAATCGCCCCAAATTGTATTGCTCTGGATAGCTCTGGAAATGTATTTATTGCGGGAGACACTAAGTCCTCAGACTTTCCTACCACTATTGGTGCTTATGATGATACTTATAATGGAGATGGAGTTCGGACAGATATATTTTTGGCCGTGCTTACACCTTCCGGTTCAGGAAATACTGACCTTTTGTACTCTACCTACTTTGGAGGAAATAATTCTGAGACGGCACAGGGTATTATAAGTGATTTTGACCACGCAGTGGGTATTGCATTAGATAGCTCAGGAAATGTATATATTGCAGGAACTATTCAAGCAACACAATCTGGAGGTACTTACATCTCAGACTTCCCTACCACCACGGATGCTTTTCAGAGCTACAATGGTGGTGGTCAGGATGGATTTATATCCATTCTGACACTTTCCGGTTCCGGTTCTTCTGATCTAATATACTCGTCCTATTTGGGAGGTACTGATTCAGATGGTATCGATGCATTTGCTATGGATGATTCAGGAAATATATATGTAGCGGGTTATACATATTCCAATGATTTTCCCATAACACCAGGGGCATACGTTACTGACTTTGATGTCATTGGTTTAGATATTTTTGTGTCTAGCTTTTCCATACAACTCAACACCCCTTTAGATGCAGATGGAGATGGTTTCCTTTCAATAGCCGATGGCGGTGCCGATTGTGAAGATCGCCCGAATGGCGCAGACTGGATAGCGGGTACCGCAGACGACGGTGCAAATATCTATCCGGGAGCTTTTGAGCCAGGTGTATGTGGCGGGATAGATAACAACTGTGACGGGCAGGTGTTTCAGGGAAGTGCAGAGGTATGTGATGGAATAGATAACAACTGCAATGGTGATATAGATGAATTGACAATCACTAAAATGGAGGCAGCAATGCACAGCTCATTCGCTGTCTCATCAAATGGAACATTATGGGCATGGGGAAAAAACGATTACGGCCAACTAGGAGATGGTACAACGAATGACAGATCGCTTCCCGTTCAAGTAGGGAGCGAGAATGATTGGGTTTCTGTGGCGGGAGGAAGGATTCATGCCCTCGGCCTTAAATCAGACGGTACACTATGGGCTTGGGGTTATAATGGGAATGGGGCATTGGGAGATGGTACATGGATTGATAGTCACACGCCTGTTCAAACAGGGTCAGATAATAACTGGGTCTCGATTGCGGCAGGACAGTATCACAGCCTTGGCCTCAAATCAAACGGTACATTATGGGCATGGGGATATGCTGGGGACGGAGGATTAGGGGATGGTACCTCAGCTAACAAATCCAATCCAGTTCAGATAAGTAGCGGTAGTACCTGGGCATCAGTTGCGGCAGGATTATTCGATCATTCCATGGGTATCAAAACAGATGGAACATTGTGGGCATGGGGGTGGGTCCAGGGCGGATTGGGAGATGGAACAACGCTTAGGAGATACTCTCCTGTTCAGGTAGGAAGTTCTAGTGATTGGGCCATGGTGTCAGGAGGAGGAGCCCATTCCACTGGCCTTAAGACAGATGGTACATTATGGGCATGGGGTTCTAACAATTATGGCCAATTAGGAAACGGCTCAACGGCTAATGAACTCTTACCTGTCCAGATTGGGATTGATTGGGTCGCTGTTGATGCAGGGGACAACTATACCCTTGGTCTTAAGTCAGGCGGTACATTATTGGCATGGGGGGCTAATACTGCAGGCCAATTAGGTATAGGGAGTACGGATTACAACCCACATCCAATTCCGGAGCAGATAGGCAGTGATGGTAACTGGAATTCAGTATCAGCAGGAGCTATCCACTCTTTCGGTCTCAAATTAGATGGTACATTGTGGGCCTGGGGGTCTAATAATAATGGGAGGTCGGGAAATGGTAGGACATATTACTCCCCTTTTCAAACGGCCTCTAATGTGGCGGATGGTACTCTAAGCTCCACATATTATCAGGATGCAGATGGTGATGGATATGGTGATCCGACCGTCAGTCAAGTTTCATGCGTACAGCCTGCAGGGTATGTCGCAGATGACACAGATTGTAATGATGGAAACAGTGCTATCAATTCTGGAGCTACAGAGGTATGTGACGGAGTGGATAACAACTGTAACGGTCAGGCAGATGAAGGTTTGTTAAATACACATTACCAGGATAGTGATGGTGATGGATATGGTAACCCATTAGTGGTGGTAGTAGACTGCACACCGCCTGCAGGCTATGTTACAGATAGCTCAGATTGTAATGATGCTGATAGTTCTATTTCCCCGGGTGTTGTAGAGATACCATATGACGGAATAGATCAGGATTGCAGTGGTGCCGATCTTACAGATGTGGATGGTGATGGGTATGACTCTACGGTGGTAGCAGGTGGTACAGACTGTAATGATGCAGATGCCGGAATTAATCCTGGGGCCATAGAAATCTTTGACGGTGTTGATAATAACTGTAACGGTCAGACAGATGAAGGGTTTATAGATGCAGATCTTGATGGTTATGCATCAGTAGCTACAGGCGGTTATGATTGTAACGATACAGATGCTTCCATTAATCCGGGAGCCACAGAGATATGTGATGGAATAGATAACACTTGCAATGGTTTAATAGATATAGAAGTAGCTAGCTATTCTAAAATCGAATCAGGGCAATTTCATTATCTTGGTCTTAAATTTGACGGTACATTATGGGCCTGGGGAGCAAATAACTTTGGTCAATTAGGAGATGGCACAACAACCGATAGATGGTCCTCTGTTCAGATAGGGTCTGATAGTGACTGGGTTGCAATTACGGCAGGAGAGAATCACAGCCTTGGTCTCAAATCTAACGGTACATTATGGGCCTGGGGAAGAAACATTTATGCCCAGTTAGGTGATGGTACAACGACTAATAGACTATCCCCAGTCCAGGTAGGTAATGATAATGACTGGGTTTCTATAGCGGCAGGACAGTATCACAGCCATGGTCTTAAATCAAACGGTACATTATGGGCCTGGGGATATAACTGGAATGGCCAGTTAGGTGACGGTACGACATATCAAAGATACGCTCCTGTTCAGGTAGGGAGTGATAGTAATTGGGCATTCGTTACAACATACCTTCATACCCTCGGCCTCAAAACGGACGGTACATTATGGGCCTGGGGAAGAAACAATTATGGCCAGTTAGGTGACGGTTCTACATATGAAAAAAGCTCTCCTGTTCAGGTAGGGAGTGGTAGTGATTGGATTTTAGTTTCACTAGGACGTAATCACTCAATTGCCCTTAAAAATGACGGTACATTATGGGCCTGGGGAATTAACACTTATGGCCAGTTAGGTGACGGTACGACATCTCAAACATACTCTCCTGTTCAGGCAGGGAGTGATAGTGATTGGTCTTCAGTTGCGGCAAAGGATGATCATACTCTTGCCCTTAAAACAGACGGTACATTATGGGCCTGGGGAAGAAACGATTATGGCCAGTTAGGTGACGGTTCTACATATGGAAAAAGCTCTCCTGCCCAGATAGGAAGTGATGACAATTGGGAGTCTATTGCAATAGGACAGTATCACAGCCTCGGTCTCAAAACGGACGGTGCATTATGGGCCTGGGGAAATAACACTTATGGGCAGTTAGGAGACGGTACAACGACTAATAGAACTACACCTGGTACTATATCAGGGTCTTTATTAACCACGTATTATCAAGATGCGGATGGTGATGGGTATGGTGATTCAGCCGTCAGTCAAGACTACTGTTTAGGGTCACAGCCTGCAGATTACGTCACAGATAACTCAGATTGTAACGATATTGATATAAACGAGCATCCAGGCCAAGTGTGGTATAAAGATGCAGATAATGATCTCTATTCTGACGGTACGACATTAATACAATGTGCAAGGCCTCTCAATTACAAATTAGCATCGGAGTTGACGGTCACCTCAGGTGATTGTGACGATAGTAATGCTGCCGTTAATCCGGGAGTTGCAGAAGTGTTGAATAATGGCATAGACGATGATTGCGATCCTTTGACCACGGATGCTGATACAGATAATGATGGAGTAGCGGATAGTAGTGATCAGTGCCCCGGTTTTGATGACAGCTTAGATGTTGATGCAGATGGAATTCCTGATGGCTGTGATGCATTCCCATCTGATGCGACTGAAACAACAGATACAGATGGTGATGGCACAGGTGATAATACAGATACTGATGATGACAATGACGGAGTGATTGATACCTCTGATGCATTCCCGCTTGATGCGACTGAAACAACAGATACAGATAGTGATGGTACAGGTAATAATGCAGACACTGATGATGACAATGACGGTTACTCAGATGCAGTAGAGACAACAGAAGGAACAGATCCATTGAGCGCAGCCAGCAAGCCTGCCGACAATGACGGTGACTTTGACCCTGACAGCACTGATCCTGACGATGACAATGACGGAGTGATTGACACCTCTGATGCATTTCCGCTTGATGCGACTGAAACAACAGACTCAGACGGAGATGGCATAGGTGATAATACAGACACATGTCCTAATGATGCCGGCAACGATGCAGATGGTGACTTGGTGTGCGGTGATGTAGACAACTGTCCATTGACCAGCAATGCTGATCAGCTAGATAGTGATGGTGACGGCGTTGGTGATGCATGTGATGTATTCATAGCTGATCCTAATGAATCCAGTGATAATGATGGTGATGGCGTAGGTGACAATGCTGATGCAGATTTTACTGATGCCGGCACAGCTGTAGTAGTCGAACCGGTTGATACTAACCCAGATGCTACTACTACTACAACATTAACGTTTGACAACGTTGAAGAAGCTGGTACTACGACTGTGACCAGTGAAGAAATTGTACTATTCCCTCCACCATCTGGTTTCATGTTGTCATCTATTATGAGCTATGATGTGGTGTCGACGGCAGATTTCACTGGTTCTGTAAGTTTCTGTATTACCTATGCTGATGCCGGTAGGGATGGTGGGGATGACAGTATAGAGGATACGTATAAACTGTTTCACTATGAAGATGGTCAATGGGTAGATATTACAACATTTTTGGATACAGTAAATAACCAAATATGTGGTTTGACTACATCATTCTCACCTTTTGCTGTTTTTGTGGATACAGAGGTGCTGTCACCATTGATTGAAGGTGCCATGACAGGAGGTGGTCAGAGTAGTGAAGTAGACGGTTTTCTTCGCTACACCAGTCCGAGTGCGAAGAGTATCTCTCTGCCGGTTGATACTACAGACTTTGACATAGGAATTGTTTATGGTGATATAGACGCTGGTACGTTTCAGGCGACTCTAAACGGAGTTCCTTTTGCCGGCTTCGATCCAGTCACTGTGACGACATCCACTGTGACATCATGGGAGACAGTCTCAATACCTCTAGATCCTGGTAGAAATGTCCTTGTTCTGAAGGTGAAAGGAACAAAGGCCAGCGGACGTCTGGCGACAGATACGGACCGGCTTGTATTTGTTGTTAAATGAAGATGATGTGAATCGTTGTTGATGATACTTTAGTACTGCGCAACAACCAGACTATATAATCAGGCAGAGAGGTGTGCTGATACTACAGCATATCTCTCTGCAATTATCTTTCTGCAGGTTGGCAAAAATACCAAAATATAGAATATTGTTTTAAAGATAATTTTTCAGAAGTTAAAGAATTGAGAAAGGGATAATTGATATGCGTAGACATCTGACAATCAGTTTGTTTATATTAACCATCTTGCTTGGAGTCAATCAGGCGATTAAAGCAGAATCTTACATTTATACGCAGATTGATGTACCTGGTGCTGATGGCTCTACTCTTGTTAACGGAATCAATAATATTGGAGAGATTGTAGGAGAATATTCTGACAATAGGGGTGTTCATGGTTTTTTGCGTCAAACGGATGGAAGTTTTATTTCGTTTGATTTTAAAGGTGCAGAAGCCACCCGTCCTCATGGAATTAATGATTCCGGTCAGATTGTGGGAGTATATGAAAGACGGGGTGATCATCATGGCTTTTTGCGTGAACCTGATGGTAGTATGACCATAATTGATCCTGGCGTAATGGTAGATAGTGGTGGCTATTTCAGATCACATGCCAATGGAATAAATAATGATGGCCAAATAGTAGGGTGGTATTATAACTGTGATCCTGATTGCAGATCGGAAGGGTATATGCGTGATATTGATGGCACCTTTATATATCCGATCCCAATTCTGGATTCACTTAAAGGTTCTGCGGAAATGGCATGGGGTATAAACAGCTTTGGTCAGATTGTTGGGTATTATACGGATACCACTCCTGAAATGGTAGGATACATTGGTGAAATAGGTAATATTACTACCAAATACCAATTTCCAGGTGCAGCTTCAACTTGGGGCAGGGGTGTTAATGATGTTGGCCAGGTAGTGGGAGCTTATAGGGATCCAACAACATCTATGATTCAAGGTTTTTTTCGTGATATTGATGGCAGTTTTACTGGTATTACCTTTACAGGTCCTGACTATCAGAATCAACCTATGGATATTAACAATTCAGGCGTGATTGTGGGATGGGGTCAAGGAGTGTCAATAACTCATGGCTTTATTGCGACACCTGTCACTTCAAATCAATCTCCAGTTGCAGATGCAGGCGTGAATAAGTCTGCTGAAATAGGTGAAGCTGTAGCATTTGATGGAGCAGCTTCATATGATCCTGAGGGCTACATCGTAAGTTATGAATGGAATTTTGGTGACGGTAGTACCTCTGTATCTGGTGATGAGGTGACATATCATACATATACAACAGCGGGAACTTATAATGTGACCTTGACCGTTACAGACGATCAGGGAGGAATCGGTATCGCTACAATTCAAGCGGTGATTTCAGAGCTGACAGTTTCTGTTCTTACGATAGCTCCTACTACTGATATTAATATCGAAGGTTACCAGGGGAGTATTCCTCTTGATGCGGTTTCTCGTTTTGGGAATGATACTTATGTGATTCAAAATTCAGGAGCGGCCGGGGTTATCACTGCAAGCTTAGTAAATAACTCTGACTGGCTCAATATTGGTAATCATCAAGACGTTACCGTAAATGTAGGGCAACAGCGGAGTATAAAGGCTTCTCTCACTGATAAGGTTAATGATCTGGCACCAGGGACTTATAATGAAACCCTGAACATTGTACACCAAAATGGAGACAGTGATACTACACGTTCTATAACTCTAACGGTTTTACCCGCAGCATTTACGGTAACACCAGATTCTAATATGGTTATCACCGGTCAAACAGGCAGCTTTACGCCTAACCCGGTGCTTTACACAATAACAAATACAAAGAGTACAGACTTAAATATTAGTGTGGTCTATGGAGATGATGGTAATAGTGGTACTGGTCTTAATGATGAGTGGGGCACTCTTACCAGTAATACCTTGACATGTACTTATAATTCGCATGATTATATATGTGAAGGTACAATTGCTCCCGGAGCCACAGCAGATGTTACAGTAGCACTTAATAACTATGCAGACATATTGAGCTCAGGGTTTTATGAAGGTTGGATCTTTTTTGATGATATTGATTTAACCATACCGGTACCAATTAAACCAACAAGCCGTTCTCACGAATATAATCTGCTTGTTATGGCAGACAACCCTATTCCAGGCGATACAGTCGAAGGAGATAGTGTTATACATCCTGAAGACGGTTCAACCGGAGAATCATCTACGGCTATAACTATTGCCTTTAATGGGGTTGATACGGGAGGTGTTACCACTGTGAATGTCATTCCACCTGCGCCTCCGGTACCACAGGGGTTTAAGCTTGGTGATCCACCTGTGTATTACAGACTGGAAACTACTGCTACATTTCAATATGCTACGATATGTATTGATTATTCTGAGTACGGTTATTTCGATGAATCAGACCTTAAGTTCATGTATTTTAATGAGGCCAATCAGGTCTGGGAAGACATAACCCTCTTGCTGGATACGGAGAACAATATTATTTGTGGTTTGACAAACTCCTTATCTGATTTCGCTATTGTAGAGAGAGACTCAGACGGTGATGGAGTACCTGATACCTCTGATGCATTCCCGCTTGATGCGACTGAAACAATAGATACAGATGGTGATGGCACAGGTAATAATGCAGACGCTGATGATGACAATGATGGAGTGATTGACGACTTTGATGCATTCCCACTTGATGCGACTGAAACAATAGATACAGATGGTGATGGCACAGGTAATAATGCAGACACTGATGATGACAACGATGGAGTTGCTGATGATTTTGATGCATTCCCGCTTGATGTGAGTGAAACAACAGATTCAGACGGAGATGGCATAGGTGATAATACAGACACATGTCCTAATGATGCCGGCAACGATGCTGATGGTGACGGGTTGTGCGGCGATGTAGATAACTGTCCATCTATTGCTAACCCATTGCAGGAGGACAATGACGGCGACTCAGAAGGCGATGCTTGTGACGCTGATGATGACAATGACGGTTACTCAGATGCAGTAGAGACAACAGAAGGGACAGATCCATTGAGTGCAGCCAGCAAGCCTGCCGACAATGACGGTGATTTTGACCCTGACAGCACTGATCCTGACGATGACAATGACGGTACGCCTGATGTATCAGATGCCTTCCCGTTTGATGCAGCCGAAACAACAGATTCAGATGGTGACGGCATAGGTGATAATACAGACACATGTCCTAATGATTCCGGCAACGATGCAGATGGTGACGGGGTGTGCGGTAATATTGACAACTGCCCATTGACCAGCAATACGGATCAGACAGATACAGATGGTGATGGCGTTGGTGATGCATGTGATGCACTCCCCGATAATCCTGATGAATCCAGTGATAATGATGGTGATGGCGTAGGTGACAATGCTGATCCAGATTTTACTGATGCAGGCACAGCTGTAGTAGTCGAACCGGTTGATACTAACCCAGATGCTACTTCTACTACTACATTAACGTTTGACAACGTTGAAGAAGCTGGTACTACGACTGTGACCAGTGAAGAAATTGTACTATTCCCTCCACCATCTGGTTTTATGTTGTCATCTATTATGAGCTATGATGTGGTGTCGACGGCAGATTTCACTGGTTCTGTAAGTCTCTGTATTACCTATGCTGATGCCGGTAGGGATGGTGGGGATGACAGTATAGAGGATACGTATAAACTGTTTCACTATGAAGAAGCAGCTGGTCAATGGGTAGATATTACAACATCTTTGGATACAGTAAATAACCAAATATGTGGTTTGACTACATCATTCTCGCCTTTTGCTGTTTTTGTGGATATTGCCATGACAGGAGGTGGTCAGAGTAATGAAGTAGACAGTTTTCTTAGCTACTTTAGCCCGAGTGCGAAGAGTACCTCTCTGCCGGGTAATACTACAGACTTTGACATAGGAATTGTTTATGGTGATACTATAGACGCTGGTACGTTTCAGGCGACTCTAAACGGAGTTCCTTTTGCCGGCTTCGATCCAGTCACTGTGACATGGGAGACAGTCTCAATACCTCTAGATCCTGGTAGAAATGTCCTTGTTCTGAAGGTGAAAGGAGCAAAGGCCAGCGGGCGTACGGCGACAGATACGGACCGGCTTGTATTTATTGTTAAATGAAGATGATGTAAATGGTTGTTGATGATACTTTAGTACTGCGCAACAACCAGACTATATAATCAGGCGGAGAGGTGTGCTGATACTACAGCATATCTCTCTGCCATTATTTCTGGTCAATTAAAATGTTCGAAATCAGGGAACGGATGCAGTTTAGAGAGATTAATCTATCCTTCTTCACCCAACTTTAGTTCACTTCAAACTTCCCTCCTAACAAACTGGCGGACAGGTAGACACTTTTAACTTTCTTTATTATATCAGAGCCGCTTTGTGATTTATCAAGTTCAGGTCACATACGCCCAGGCCGTATTTGGCAGCTGTTTCTATATGCACAGGGAGGTTTGGGCGATTAAATAGTGAGCGCAGGTTTTTCTCCTTCCTCTTTCCCTCAATAATGTTCATACCGATTGTATCAAGGGCGACAGGGTCTCTGCTCAATATGATCCTGTTATTGTTCCATGTGTGTCTTTTCTGCGGCATTGGCCCTCCTTCGTAAAGGCCAACTATTCCGTTGCAGATGTGGAGCTTTATCTTGTCCTTTATCACAGGTATAGAATTTATAGCGGCGATAAATGGGTCACATGCGTTATCGTGGAAGTTGTCGGGATGGCTGATAACTCCGTGAGAGATATTTTTAAGCGCAATGCTTACACCTGCAAGGCCATGGTCCTTCAGCAAGCCCACATTTATAAGTGAATCAACTTCTTCTGTCAGTATCCTGC
>Ga0233437_1003601_pt1 | contig 20000 bp, 23 predicted proteins | sample SI_122_August201_FD_182714 | JGI IMG/M metagenome (GOLD analysis project Ga0233437, IMG submission 182714) | Seawater microbial communities from Saanich Inlet, British Columbia, Canada - SI_122_August2016_200_MG | ecosystem: Environmental > Aquatic > Marine > Inlet | place: Canada: British...
ACATTTAAATTCTTTGGTTATTTCCATTACATCCATTTTTTTGATTATTTGGTTAAAATTGGTTCTAAGTGCATTTAATTGTTCTTCTAGTTCTTGTGAAGATTTAGCATGTACTTCAAAACACACATTATAGTTTCCAACACCACGCATAATATAGAATACACCTTTTAGTGCTTTCAAATCTTTTAGTAACCTTTCTTCGTTTTCTTTTGTCAGAGTAATGTTTAGTAACACATAATACCAGTTTATGCCAAGCGAAGATATATCCATTAATGTTGTAAACTTGCTAATAAACCCGTCTTGGACGAGATTTTTGATTCTATACGAAATAGTATTTTTGTTTATGCTAAGTTTTGTAGCAATATCCGTTATTGGTATTCGTGCATTTTGTGATAGTTCTTGCATTATTAAAAAATCAATTTTATCAAGTGTCCGGTTCTTTGCTTCTCCGATAGTAGCATAAAATTTTTCATCAAATTTTAGTCCTTCAAATAATACTTTGTATGGAAAAATAAATGCATCTACAACAGTAAATGTTTCAAAATCAATAACATATTCTCCGATTAAATTAAATAGTTCGCCTAGGTTTTTTCTAAATTCTTTTATGTCACTTGCTAAGATACAGACTACTAGATTCCATTTTCCCATTCCTTTTGAAATCCAGCAAGTTGAGTTTAATGCAGTTATTTTGTCAAATAACTCGTTATTGCCTATGCAGGCTTGGTTTAATTCAAAATAAACGTTGTAGAATGTAATTCCTGTTTTCTCATCATCAAAAATCGAAATAAATTTTTTTAGTATTCCTTCTCTTTGAAGTATCTCTATTCTAGATTTTACGCGTTGTTTTGAAATATTACATTTTTTGCCAATATGTGCATTTGATAACCGACAATTACTATTCAGGTAATAAAGTATTTTTTTGTCAATTGAATTTGGTTTGTACGCCATATTTGTTTTTTGCAACCAAACCTTTAAAATCCTTACATTTAACAAAGACTCGCATCATATTTGGTGTTTTGTAACATTTTGTTAAAAATAGTGTTATATATGCTCAAGATGCAAAACTATTATGTTAATGGTTCAAACAGAGATTAGTTTTCCAGAAAACAAGACTACGAGTGATAAAATAATCGAGGTCATTAGTGGTTGCCCCGGGCTAACTTCAAAACAAATACATTATCTAATCAAAGACAAGGGGGTTAATGAAGTTAGTTATCAAGCTACGTTTAAACAACTAACAAAACTACGCGAAAAGCAAATGCTTTGTAAAAAAGAAAGAAAATACTATATTGATCCAAACTGGATTAAAAAATTAAAACAATTCATCCTAAACATCGAAGAAAATCAAGATGCAAACAAAACGATTATTTTGATTCCTTAAATTCATGGTTTAGTTGCAATGTCGCACAAATATTCGTTTGTTAAATCGCTTTCATTTAATCCAAGCCTATTAAGTAAATCAATACATTCTTGTCTTTTTGTATCGCAATTAGATTCATCGCCATCCGTTTCAATTTCAACAAACGTACCAATATCTTTTACGTGGTCTAAACAGATTTCAAATTCATTTAGCTTGAATTTTTCGCGATATTTTTCAATTAACCCTAGTTTGATTAATCCAAATTTATTCAGTATTGTTTCTAACATTTTATTATCTTCAACTTTTGTTTCATATTCGTTTGTAAGTCCGGCATTAATATTCTCGTGAAAAGCTAATATTGCTCCTTCGCCTTCTTGGCGAACACGCACATATCTTTTTGTGCCTCTTAAATCTTCGTGTGGCAAGTTGTAGTATTGATCTATTTGTCGCTTGTCTTTTTCTTTTGTCCCGCCCAATTCAACTATCTTATTTTTAATTTCTTCAAATTTTGTTTCGCCACACTTGGCTTTTATTTCTACTTCCATTATAAGAATAATAAATCGTTGAATAAATAGTTTGCGGTTACTTCGTTAATCGTCGAAAACGATTGGTTTCTTTTAAACTGTTTTGTCGCACGGTATTAACATGGAAGAATATGATTTTTCACGACCAACACATTATACTGCAACAGTGTTTGTATTCAAAGATGATAAAGTTTTGATGTTAATGCAAACAAGAAGTAAATATTGGTTATTGCCCGGTGGACACATTGAAGATGGAGAATTACCTCATGAAGCAGTTATACGTGAAGTTAAAGAAGAAACGAATCTTGACATCGAGATTTTGCAAATTGCTGATGACGGAGCTAAAACAGAGATTGTCACACCTCTTCCTGTTCCGTTTGCAATGCGAATGTTGCCTTGTAGAGATAAAAAAGATATTGATTTTTTGTTTACTGCGAGTATTGTTGGTGGCGAACTAAAAATTGATGAAGAAAGCGAAGAAGCAAAGTGGTTTACAAAAGAAGAACTATTTAGTGATCCTGCAGTTGGACCCAATACAAGATATTATGCCTCGTTAATTATGAAGTAAGTTATATTCACGTGAATTGTCGAATTTTGAAGTAATTTTTATAAATGTGTTTGTTTTATTTTTGTCATGCTTGAACACTTTATTTTTGAAATCTTTTGGATAATAGTTTTTATTATTGCTTTTATTCATTTGTTTAAGAAGAAGGGTTTGTATACTGCGTGTTTATTTTTGTTGCCAGCAGTCGTTTGGAGTTTTTTAGTTGAAGTTAGTGGGGTTCATTTGTGGGGAATTTATAATTATTCTCCTGAGTTTAGTTTCATGATATTAGGGGTTCCTTTAGCTGTTGCTCTTGGTTGGGCGAGCATAAAACATTTTGGTTATTATTTTGTTACAGAAGTCTGGCATCCCAGAAAATGGTTTAAGCGAGATTTAGAATCGGCTTTTGTTGCAACAGGAATAGATTTTCTTATTCTAGAACCCTTTGCGTTTATTTTTAAGTGGTGGGCATGGAATAGTGAATCGGGTTGGTTTGGTGCGCCATTATTCAATTTTATTGGTTGGTTTTTAATAATAACAATTTATTTGGCAGCTTATCATTTTGTAGTAAATAAATTTGAGAACAAAAAGAAAAGAGCGATAGTATTCATCGGGTTATTAGTAATTGGTTTTATTATATTACAAATAGTTGCATTAAGTTATCTTGGGATATTTGGAGTTTGGATTTAGATTATTTTCCAAAACGCCTTTGTCGTTCGTTAAATTGGTTTAAAATATCATTTAATAAGTCTGTGTTAAAATCAGGATAAAATTCATCTAAAAAAAATAATTCGGCATATTTGGATTGATACATCGGGCAACCAGAAAGCCTTTTTTCGCCACCCGTGCGTATAAGAATATCAATGTAACTATTGAGTTTTAGTTTTTTTAAGAATGACTCTTCAGATAATTCGTTCTTTTTGTCAGTAGTTTTACATGCGTCTTGTATTTCCCAACAAGAATCATAGGCGGCTAAAATATTGACTATCTTTTTGTTATTCTTAGTTTTATTTTCTAAACTTTGTGCAACTTTGACATAATGTTTTGGGAGAAGTGTTAAATCGCCAATAAATCTAAATGAGATATTTTTTGATAAAGAATCATTTTTTTCCCACTGTTTGTATGCTCTTATTTGTGCATCATAAATTGGATTTAAATCGGCTTCTTTTCTTTTTAATACATTATCTCGAGAAATTCCAAATATTGTTAACTCATCAATTCTTTTTTCAATTAACAAATATTTAATCATTTTAGTAGTGATATCGTCCGAAATATAGGTATATACTACATTAATATCAATATTTTTTTGTTTTGCATATCTTCTATTACCATCTGGAATAATAAACACATGTGTCAAATAACCACTATAGAAAATAGAGCAATTAGGTTTATATATTTCTTTGCTTTCTTTAGTATATGGTTGAAAAGATAAAAACTGGAATTTATAGCAAAGACAAAAAAATTAGTTTGGACTCAAGTTTAAGTGGGGGGATTCCTAAAGGCAATATTGTCCTTGTTACCGGATCAAGTGGAACGGGAAAGAGTACTTTGTGTTACCAAATAATTGCACAACAAGCAAAAAATGGTTTAAAGTGTCAATATCTTGCGTTTGACCAGACAAAACAAGATATACTAGATAATGCTAAAGGCACAGGGATTAATCTAAAAAATAAGAATATTAAGATAAACACGTTTGATGAATTGCACGACATTACAGTTGACAAAATAATAAAAAACGTGAAGAATAACAAAACTCAATTTGTTGTTTTGGATTCACTAGCATCAATTACTGGCGCAATCCCAGAAAACGAGTTCTCAAAAATCCAACAAGGAAAGATACAAGAAACATATATGCCATTAATGATAAGTGAAAATAGAGTTGTAAGACGGATAGTTCGAAGAATAATACTAGAATTAAAAAAATTAGGTATTACTGCACTTTTAATAAATGAGTTGCCAGAAGGAACCAAAAAACTAAGCAAAGATGATGAATCCGACTTTCTGGCTGACGGAGTAATTTTGATAAACTACTTAGAGATAGGTGTGACGGATTATCGAAGTCTTATAATAAGAAAAATGAGAAAAGTCGCACACGAAAAAGATTTAATTCCATTTAATATAACTTCAAAAGGAATTGTATTAGCCAAAAAGGTGTAAATATGGGTGCAGTATTTGGTGATTTCATGCAAAAACTTGTTTTTGCACGCCAAATCAAATTTCAAAAAGGGCGGATTGATTTAGCAAATCAGCGAGTAGTAATCTCGCCGATTGAACCAATGTATGCAATAACCGAGGTGTTATTAGAAAATAAGAAAATGATACCAACAATGTATGAAAAAATACGAAACTCATTTAGTAAAGGATTTACTGAAAATATTAGTAAAATGTATAAAGTTGAAGGACTAAACTTAACAAAGTGGCTAGTAGATGTATCTAACATGGGCGGTTGGGGAAAAACAACGCTTGTTAAATTTGATAACAAGGCCCATACGGGGATATTAAAAGTTGAAGATTCGCCGTTTGTTCAAAAATTTAAGAATAAAACCGATATTCCGGTCGATCATATTTGGCGAAGTATCACTGCCGCGGGGGCAACCCGGATTTTTGGAGAAGATATAGATTTTATTGAAACCAAATGTGCAGCTACGGGCAAAAACAAAGTGTGCGAGTTCCTGTATAAACCACGAAAAGATTTAACCGCTACTGAGAAAAAACAATATGGTTGGCAATTGCCCGTTAAATAATTTGAGGAATTTAATGAATAATCCAAAAAAGCTAGGTAGGTATTTTGCTGGACTATGGCAATTACATGATGCACGAGATTTCGACAAATTGGAAGCAACCGCACTTAACATTCTAAATGAACTTAATTATTCGAAATCTACAAGAAAAAGCATTGCAAAACATATACGAAAGGCATACCAATTACATGGTGAGATTGATGATAAAGTATTTAGTGTGAAAAAAGATAAAAGTAGCAAATTAATATTAAAATATAAAACTCAAATTTGTTCTGAAATGGACAAAGCCTTTAATCAGGCCGGTCTTAAAAATCATAAAAAACTGAGTTATTTTCATGGCAGTTGGTGGATAGACTTTTCATTTACTCATATATCGAAAAATCCAATTTGGTATTTTCGAATTATTTGGCATTTATTTATGTTACAAATAAACGAGACGAAAGATCTATTAGCATCATTAAAACTAACATATATATTTTGTTTGGCAGGAATAAAAGGGCACAATGCGCGCAATGACCAGAAAATGATTTTGAATCTGACATATATCTGGGAAATATATCTGAGAACAAATCCCAAGGCATTTATTTTCTAAGTGACATTGTGAATTGGTTTTTATTTTTAATCACCATATAATAGATATGTCAAAACAATCAACTACTAGTGAAAATATAATTAACTTGCTCGGTACGCGGTGGCCCTTGTCTTTGAAGGAAGTTTTTGCTGATCTGAGCAAATATAGTGATTCAAAGGTAACTTATCAGGCCGTGCATAAACAAGTGAAACACTTATTGGATAAAAAGATTTTAGAGAAAGATACAAATAAGTATAAGCTTAGTATTGATTGGATTGCAAAAGAAAAAGATTTTTTTGAGTATTTAGAAAACAATTATCTAAATAAGATTGATTTTATTAGTGAGGTAAAAAGAAAAGGTTTTGTTAGTCACTCGTTTAATTTTAGTGTTGAGCTAGGAACAATATTACTGGATTTTCTTACAAAGATTCCCGCTTCTGAAAACCAGCCAATTATTTTTAGACAAACTTGGTTGTACCCACCGTTTAGTCTTTCAAAAAAAGATTATGAACGGATGAATCAAACGATAAGTGCTAAAAAAGTGTTTTTGACTTCAGAAAATAAGACGTTAATGGATAAAAGTTTTAAAGCAGAATACGAGTCGCTTGGTGCGAAAGTTTTAATGAATATAAAAAATTCTAATGCATATGATACGATTGTTCATGGGGATTATATTTTATTTGTCTATTTCCCTGAAGGTTTTTTGAAACGTTGGGAAAAAGCTTGTAAAGATAGTAAAGGTTCACAAACAATCTTGTTCGCCAAAATGTTGCCCTTGTTATATAAATACAGAAAAAAGTTTAATTTTACAATAATAAAAAATGCCGAGAACGCTGAACAAATACGAAAAGAAACCATGAAGATATTTAACAAATAAAAACCGTGCGTACAAAGTTAGGCACTACAATAGGAATTAATTTAAACAGAAAGTTGTTATTTTTGCTATGAGTGTACTTTGTTTTGCAACTGGAAATTTATGGCGTTTAATGGGTAAAAAAGATGTTATGCAAGTGATTCAAAATCTAGATGTTGATGGAATTGAATATACTTATGGAAAATTTTACAATGAGCGCGTCCCATCAGAAAAAGATTTTGATATTCTTAGAAATTATAAATATGTGAGTACACACGCGCCATTCAAATTATCACTAGATCTAGTTTCGGAAAACGAATTTAATAAAACGGTTAAACAAATGCAATCGGATTATAAACAAATGAAATCAAAACATATAGTATTTCATCCAAACATAGTATTGCCTAAAAATATGCCAAAGATGACGTATGTTACTGAAAATCTGAATCCAAAAAAAGGAAAAACCCGAAGAAAGCTTGCGTTTGAAGATATACTAAAAGAAAGAAAAAACTGGGGGTTATGCTTAGATGCATCGCATGCATTTGATTGGGGTGAACAAGAAACTGGAAGAATTGTAAAAAAATGGAAACGCCGAATAACATCTATTCATTTTAGTAATAATCGTTATCACAAAGACCACATGAGTTTTGAAAAAGTATCAAAAAAATTCTTAAACTCGATTGAACCAATACTTAGTCTAAATGTACCAATTATTATCGAAGAAGACATGCATTATACAAAAACAAATGAAATCCAAGCAGAAATTAACCGAATAAAAAACATATTATCAATATAATCAGGCACTACAATTATCCGCCTCCGCGTCTTTGGCCTTGGGTTTGTTGTGCAGCTATTACTCGAATAGCTTCTTTTTGTGCTTCTTCTACTGGAAGGTTTTGTTGTTGCATTATTTTGATCGCTTCGGAGAATACTTTTTGTGAGATGTCTCGGTCTTGTTGTATGATTTCTTTTTCTTGTTTTAGTTGTAAGAATCCTTCAACGCTTAATGGATTACTGCAACGCATGCATGTTCCGTTGGTTTTTTTGTTTGTTGTTCCACATACTCTGCAACGAATTTCTTCTTCGATTATTTCTTCCATTCCAACAGCTTTTCTTAGACTATCTTCGACATTCTTTTGACTTAAATGTGCATATGTTGCTGGCATGTTACTATTTTTTGCCCAACCAAAGAATTGTCGCATTTGCATTTCAGGCAAACCTTTTGAACACAAATGTGTGGCTCGAGCGTGTCTAAATGCATGAGGATTAACTCGTTTGTTTATTCCTGCGCGGTTTGCTGTTCTACTAATTATTCTAGTAATGCTTGCATTGTTCATGTGCAATCCTTTTTTTTCTCTTACAGTTTGACAGAACAACGGTGATTCTAAGAACTTTGCCGAATGTCGCATAGGGTGTATTGATAACCAGTCTTTAACATCTCGCACACCCTCAACTAAAAGAACCGAACGTGCACCTGTTTTTCCATCTACAAATAATCTTGCTTCTATTCCTTTTTCACTTGGATTAAAATCTTTGACTGTTGCATTACCGATTTCACCGATACGAAAACCACCGGCATAAATGCATGAAATCAATGCTCGGTCACGTACGCTCACAGTACTATTAATTAGCAAAGCAATTTCTTTTTCGGTTAGAATATCTTGAGCTGTTAACTTATTATCTGCTTTTAATTTAATTTTTATTTTTTTGGTTCGTTCACTAGGTTTATCATCTTCTCCAAAATACTCTTTATCAAAACGAATTAACTCATCGATTCGGAGAGATTTTGTAGTATTATTTAGCCGAGAATCAATCATTATCTTTTCAACAACTCGCTTAAAATCTTCAGGACTAGCGAGTTCTACATCGTCGTCAAACAACAAAAAATTGTAAGTTAAGCGTTGTAACTTAGCTAATTGTCTTGCTGGCTTATTGCCTTTGATGATGCTATCCCTATGAATCCTCAAAAGCAATTCTCTATTGTTAAGCGTTAATTTGCTTAAGTCAATAGCACTTTTTCTATTATTCACACCATCTTTTAATTTAAAACCAACTTTGTCACCACGAATTCTAGTTAAAAGTCGATTAATCTGTTCATCATAACGATGAAATTTATCTTCCATATCAAAGCACCTCTTTTGTTCTTTAAAAACAAAACTGAGCTCAAAAAGATTAGAACAATTTTTTTTACGCAGAGTGAGGGATTTGAACCCCCGCTCCCGGTAGGGAACCCGCTCTCAAGGCGGGCGCGTTTGACCACTCCGCCAACTCTGCATACTAATTGAGAAAAGTTTAATTTATAAAAGTAGCTTTCTGTCCATTGCACTAGCAATGGGCAAATTCTTCGCTCCCGTGCTAGTGAAACCAAAGTTTCATGCATCACACGAAGCTTTGCTTCGTTAGACTCGGCGAAAGGAGCGTTTTAAAGATTTGTACTGGAAGAGAAGTGAATTAATTATTGTTTTTTTCTTTGCAGAGTATGCTTTTTATTATGTTTAGCTCTACTTCTAGCAGGTGGTAGAATGACTGAATTAAATCAAGTTTACAAGTGTAGTGTTTGTGGTAATATCGTGAATGTATTGCATACTGGTCAAGGAGAACTAGTTTGTTGTGGTATTCCAATGAATCTCGCAGAAGAAAAATCTGGTGAAGAGGGAACTGAAAAACACAAACCAGTTATAGAAAAAACAGATAACGGAACAATAATCAAAGTAGGTTCAAAAGAACATCCAATGGAAGAAGCTCATCAAATAGAGTGGATAGAAGCGTTTGTTGGAGACAAAATCTTACGAAAGAATCTAAAAGCTGGAGACAAACCTGAAATGAAATTATGTGATGTAGAAATTATTTCAGCAAGAGCGTATTGCAATATGCATGGGTTATGGAAAAGCGATTAGGTGGTGTAATGGACAAACAAAGAATACAAGATATTCTTCGACGACTAGAAGACTTAGCAGACAATCTTGAAAAAGAAGCTATGTATTATCGAAAAAGCATTAAAAAAATCAAAGACGAATTAAAAGAAGAGGGTTTTCTTTAGGGAAAACCATCTATGCTCCAAAGCTTAGGAAAAAGAAGATAATTATTGCGATTGCACCGATAATTAAGAGTATTAATAGTATTCCTACAATGCTAACTATGAATTCACCAGCTCTGCTAGGTTTTTTTTCTGGTTCTTCTAGACCATAGTCTGGTACTATTTCTGCTTCTCTAACTTCCATTATAGGTTCTCGAATTTCTACTTTAATCTTTTTCTTTACTTTCTTTTTTATTTCTCTTACAAAATCGCTTGGCCACGGCTCTTCTATTTTTTTTGGGTTTAACCAATCAAGTTGCCAATTTAATGGTTTTGTAATAAAGTCACTTGGTAACGGTTTCTCGATTTTTTCGTAATCTAGCCAAGGAATTTTTATGTCTTGGTAGGGATTCGCTTTTGCCTTTCTATTTATTGCTTTCATGATTGTTGTTGGTGCAGTCAAAAGATCTTTTGGATAGATAAAAACACAATTAAGTTCATTTGCCTGATAAACATACACTTTTTTCATGAATCGTTTGATTTCTTTTTTACCAGAATAATCTTTCTTGGTTGCGTCCCAACTTCCTAAGTACTCAATAGATAAATCATGCGCAGGTAAATAAAAATCAGGTACACGGTATTTTTTTGTATCTCCTTTCAAATCAAAAAGCTTTTTTCTTTTAAGATATTTAATGTCCTTTTCGACTAGGAATTTTTCGATTTGGAGTTCACCATCTGCATTTGGATGTTTGTCCGGTCTTTTTACTTTAAATCCTTTCTTAGTTTGAACTATCTTAAACATTACTTAAGTAGACTTTTGCTTTTTTTAATTGTTTGCTCACTAATTTTATCATGTGTGGGATAATCGGAGCAATCAACTTAGTTGAAAGTGAAGCAATCGTAAAAAACGGTTTGAAAATACTTGCTAATCGAGGCAAAGACGCATCAAATATTGTAAAGGTTGCACCGAAATCATTTTTTGGTCACAATTTACATTCAATAATCGATTTTGTAGAACAACCGCTAAAATACAATAAGTCTTTTTTAGTTTCAAATAACGAAATCTATAATTGGGTCGAACTAAATGAAAAATATTCTTTAAAAGCAAAAAATGATTCAGAGTTAATTCTAAAACTAATAGAAAAAAAAGGTGTTGAGAATATTGCGTCTATCGTAGAAGAGCTCGATGGAGTATTTGCTTTTGCCTACTTTTCAAAGGAGAAAGAACGCTTGGTTTTAGCAAGAGATTTGTTTGGGGTAAAACCACTAGTTTACTCTTATAATGAACACGAAAAGTCGATTGTATTTGCTTCGGAGAAAAAGGCTCTTGCAATTAATCAACAACACTTAAACCCTAGAAAGATTTTAGTGTTTAATACTAAAACAGGTAAAGCGTCTTTTAAAAACAGAAAAATAAAACAAGTAGTTGCAAAAAAAGCAAAAAAGGAATTAGAAACTGCGTTTTTACAAGCTGTTTCAAAAAGAATTCCAAAACAAAAGTTTGGCGTGCTACTTTCAGGAGGAATAGATTCTTCTATTATAGGACAAGCTCTAATGAATGATGATAGGCAATTTACTTCTTATTTTGCCGGTATAAAAGATTTTGCAGAACCAAAAGACTTGGCGTTTGCCAAACGCGTAGCAAATGATTTGAATTCTAATTTAAAAGTTAATTTAGTATCTTTGATAGAGTTTGAAAAAGAACTTCCAAAAATAATTGAACTAATTGAATCAGCAGACCCTGTTCGCGTAGGGATTGCTTCAACAATTTTCTTTGCAACAAAAATAGTTAAAGAAAAAGTGTTGTTTTCGGGTCTTGGAGCCGATGAATTGTTTGCCGGTTACAATCGATTCAAAGAAAGCAACGACATTAACAAGGACTCTTTTTCTTATTTAATCAAAATGTATGAAAATGATTTGTATTTTGAGGATATTGTGTGTATGAAAAACAAAACCGAACTTCGCTTACCATATCTTGATAAAAAACTTGTAGAAGTTGCTCTGGCGATTCCTCCTAAAATGAAACTGGATAAAAAGAATAACTTAAATAAAAAAATCTTGCGTGAACTAGCAATTGGTTTTGGTCTAGATGAAGAATTTGCTTTGAGACCAAAAAAAGCTGCTCAATACGGGAGTAATTTTGACAAAGCACTCGGAGCTCTTGCAAAGAAAAATGGTTTCAAATCCAAAGCAAATTATCTTTCGTCTCTTTGGCAAAAAGATCCACAAAAACAAAAAAACATTCCGATTGCTGCGCTTATTTCAACCGGAAAAGATTCTCTTTATGCAGCTTACTTAATGCAAAAACAAGGTTACTTAGTAAAATGCTTTTTAACAATTGATTCGCAAAATAAAGATTCTTTTATGTTTCACACTCCAACAATTTCTCTTGCAAAGTTACAAGCTAGTGCATATGGTGTTCCCGTTTTGATAGCAAAAACAAAAGGGGTTAAGGAAAAAGAGTTGAAGGATCTTGAATTACTTGTTTTGCAAGCAAAAAAGAAGTTTGGAATCGAAGGCGTTGTTAGCGGAGCACTCTTTTCGAATTATCAGAGAGCGCGAATCGAAAAGATTAGTGAGAAGCTTGGCATAAGAGCGTTTGCACCGTTGTGGCAAATGAATCAAACAACGTATATGAAACGTTTGCTAAAAGAAAAGTTCAAAGTAATGGTTACAAAGATAGCTTGTTATGGTTTGAGTGAGAAGTGGCTTGGCAAAATTTTAACTGGAAAAGATTTGTTAGAACTTGAGAAATTGAAAAAGAAGTATGGAGTGAATGTTGCTGGTGAGGGTGGCGAATACGAAACACTTGTTGTTGACGCACCAAGCTTTACAAAAAGGTTAGATGTTTCTTTTTCAAAGAAACTTACAAACGAATTCACAGGTTATGTAGAAATAAAGAAGTCTAAGTTAGTTAAAAAATAATCATTTTGAAACTACTAAAAAGGTTTAAATATTTACAGCTAAGAGAGTTAGTATGGCGCAAACCAAAAAAACCATTGTTTTAGCAGTAGGTACTTTTGATGTTATTCACTTAGGGCATATTGATTATCTAAAACAAGCTAGCACGCTTGGAGATACTTTAGTTGTTGTAGTTAGCTCTGATAAACGATGCCATAAACGAAGTAAAAAATCTTATTTTACTGAAAAAGAGAGGCAACAAATGGTGGATGCACTCAAGGTTGTTGACAAAACAGTTATTGGGCACGAAGAAGATGTTTTTGGGATAGTTAACGAGCTAAAGCCCGATGTGATTTGCATTGGGCATGATAGTCAAATAACTAAAAAAACAATTCTTGATAATTTAGATGCTAGTTATAAACCAAAAATAGTTAAAGCCAAAGTATTTCACGCTGATAAGTACAATACTACTAAAATCAAAGAAAAGTATTCTTAAAAAGTGGTTTTTGTTTTTTTTGCTAAAAGCGGGGCGGTCTTGGTTTAGGTATTAATTCAGGAGTATTTATTTTTTTCCAAGTGGCTTCTCCAACACGATACTTTATTGATCCGCGATAAAGTTCCATAATTGTGTTTAGGATCGGAGTAGATAGTGCAACCCAGTTTTGGCTGCCTTTGGTTTTTAATAATTTATCAGCTTCAGCTATTTGGTGTCTAGTTATCTCTACAGGACGTACATAGTCTAACCTTTTGAGAGCATCAATTGCTTGGTCTATAGTGTCTTCTGTGATTTTAAATTCTGGATCCTTTACTATTTGTTCAATATCCTTTCTTTGCATTAGTTGTAATTGACCAAGATTTTTCTTAAGGAACTCGCGAAATTTGTTTGCTGTTTTTGTACTACAATGTCCGCTTGCACTGCGGGTAAGTCTTATTGCACAGAGTCCTTTGTAAAATGCTTTTGCATCTTTTTGTGCGCTAGCGTCTAACTTTTGAACTCGCAAAACTCTGTTAAATATATCTTTGGCTTGGGTATATGTTAGTTTCTGTGCCGGTTGCATTGCTCGCGCCTTTGCGCTTTCAACCACGTGTTTTAACATTCTTTTGTGTATCATAACAATCTCTATCAAGATTATTATCTCCGACTATTAAAGTCTTTCCTAAGGAGGACGATTTGAAACTAATTTAAAGTAGTTTGAACACTATTCTAACATGGATTTGAATAATAGTAAGTATCTATTCTCAGCAATAATTGTTCTTGCAATAACACTTGCTTCTGCGATGTTATTGTATGGAAATTATTTGTTCTTTGGTCAACCAATTAGTGCGCTTGGTGTTGGTTCAACAGCATTAATATTCAATACCGGTTTTTTCATTTCGGCATTGTTATTTTGTTTGTATTTTTTAAAATCATTTTTGAATGAAAAAGATGTTATTTGTAAAATCGGTTTTTTGATCGGAGCGATTTCAATGATTTTTATGGGCGGAATCGCAGCTTTTCCATTAAACATGTTATTTGAACACATCGTCGTAGCGTTCTCATTCTTTTTATTAGTCGCAATAACAATACTTGTTTTTAGTATCCATTTGTTTAGAAAAAATAAGTTATTTTCTCTTTTTGGTTTTGTAATAATTGCACTAATACTATTTTATTTCTCAAACAACTCCGCGCTAATACAAAAGCTAGTCGTTTTCTTCTTCGTTATTTGGATCTTAATAATAAATCGAATTAAATAGACAAATGCTGCAAAGGTCCCTCGTGGAAAATCTATCTTCCTTTTGATCCGGGTTTACGTCTTGGATGTGCTGTTGCAAATTTACCTTTGCGTGGATCGGGTTTGCTCCCGGGTCTAACAACCCCTCCAGTTCTAACCGATTTTGGTGTTCTTCGTTTCATCAAATCAACTCCTGTCTAAAAATAATTATTTTGATCTTTAAAAGCTTTTTTGAAACTAATCTAATTTTTTGTTTTGCTAAGCTCTTGTTTTAGCTTAGCAATTTTGTCTCGTAGCGCAATGGCTAATTCAAAATTGAGTTTGTCAGCAGCTTCTTTCATTTCTATTTCTAATTGTGGCACAAGACGCTTCTTCTCACTAATAGGTATGTGTTTAGTGTCTGTGATAAGTACTTTTGCTTCTTCAATCGGCTTGATAATCGTTTTAGGAATGATTCCATGTTCTTTGTTATAATCCATTTGTATTTTTCTTCTCCGATCTGTTTCTTCTATAGCTCCTTTCATCGATTTGGTTTCACGATCCGCGTACAAAATTACTTTTGAAGCAGAGTTTCGTGCAGCGCGACCGATGATTTGAATCAAACTTTTTTGGTCTCGCAAAAACCCTTCTTTGTCAGCATCAAAAATCGCTATAAGTCCTACTTCTGGCAAATCAATTCCTTCTCGTAAAAGATTTATTCCAACTAAAACATCAAACTTACCTTCTCTTAATTGTCTTAATAGTTCTGTTCGTTCAAGAGTCTTTATTTCAGAGTGCAAGTACCTAGACTTTATTTTCTTTGAAGCAAAAAAGTCACTAACTTCTTCGGCCAATTTTTTTGTTAGCGTAGTAACTAAAACTCTTTCTCCTCTCTTGATTATTTTGTCAATCTCTATTAATAGGTGTGCCATTTGCCCTTCGGTTGCACGGACTTCAATAACTGGATCAATCAAACCAGTTGGTCTAATGATTTGTTCAACGATCTTTTTAGAGTTTTCTCTTTCGTATTTATCTGGAGTAGCACTAACAAAGATAACATTTTCTTTGTCCAAGTACTTTTCAAATTCACTAAATTTTAATGGGCGATTGTCAAGTGCGCTTGGCAAACGAAAACCATATTCGACCAAAGTTTCTTTTCTTTTTCGATCTCCATTGTACATTCCATTAAATTGTGGGATCGTTTGGTGACTTTCATCAACAACAATTAAAAAATTATTTTTAAAATAATCAAGCAAACAAAAGGGCGGGTCTCCCTCGCTTCTCCCATCAAAATGTCTTGAATAATTTTCTATCCCCTTACAAAAACCAATATTTTCAAGGAGTTCTAAATCATAATTAGTTCTTTGTTTTAATCTATGCGCTTCTATCGTGTCAAGTTTTGGTAGTCTTTCTTTTAATTCAGCTTTTATTAGTTCAATTGTTGCAAGAGTTTTTTCTTCTGGAACAACAAAGTGTCTAGCAGGAAACAAAAAGTAGTGTTTTAGTTCGTCTAGTTTTTCTCCGCTTGCCTTGTCAATTAAAAATATATTTTCGATGTTGTCACCAAAGAATTCTACGCGAATAATGTCTCTATCATACCCTGGAACAAGATCAATAGTATCTCCTTTTACTCGATACCTTCCGCTCAATAGTTCTATATCATGTCTTTCGTATTGTGCTTCAATTAGTTTTGCCATTAATTCTCGACGAGTAATTTTTTGTCCTACTTCTATTTCAAAACCAAGTCCAGTGAAATTATCTGGGTTTCCTAGCCCATAAATACAAGAAACACTTGCAATAATTATGACGTCATTTCTACTCATAAGTGACGCGGTTGCTGAGAGTCGCATTCGCTCAATATACTCATTTATTTGAGAGTCTTTCTCAATGTATTGGTCGCTTGCAGGAATATATGATTCTGGTTGATAATAATCATAGAAAGACACAAAGTACTCTACTCTATTCTCTGGGAAAAACGCTTTGAATTCATTAAATAATTGTGCTGCAAGAGTCTTGTTGTGGGCTAGAACTAAAGTTGGTTTTTGTACTTGCTCGATAACATTTGCTATAGTAAATGTTTTTCCGCTACCAGTTACTCCTAGAAGAGTTTGTGGGTTCTTGCCTCGCTTTATCCCGTCAACTAGCTCGCTAATTGCGTTTATTTGGTCGCCTGCCGGCTTAAAGTCGGCTTTTAGTTTGAATTGTTCTCCTAGCTCAAATTTGTATTTTTCCATAGATAATTCTCGCGAGGTAAAGTTTATACTCTTTTCACTGGGCGACTACAATTATTATTTTTGTGTCCGCCCAATTTTGAGAGTTTTTCTTAGAATTTTATATTCTTCTAAAATAAGCTCTATTGTGGGACGGATATTATGGTTGTTTTCATATTCTTGTAATGTTTTGTAATATACTTTTCTTTTTTCAAAATCAATATTTACTGGAGGCAATTTATGCTTTAGTAAGACATAATTTAAAAGTAGTCTGCCAACACGTCCATTTCCATCGCAGAAAGGATGAATATTTTCAAATTGGTTGTGAACAACTGCGGCTAAAACAATAGGAGGATATTTTTTATGGTGTTTTTCATACCACTCTACAAGTTCATTCAACATTTCTTTTATTTTTTCGGGTGGTGCGCCTTCATGAACTACTTCTCCAAAAGAGTTAACTATTACTACGCGTTCTCCTTTCTTTCTTAGTTTACCTGCAAAAGATTTTGAATTTTTGAAAACTATTTTGTGTAATTTTGTTATCAATTCAATTGAAATAACATCTTTTGTTTTTCGTATGTATTCAATTGCTTCTTTTACACCATACGCTTCTGCAATATCTTCTTTAGATTTATCTTGTGGCCAAATATTGTCCTCAAAAAGTTCTTCCACTTCATGTTTTTCAAGCGTTGAGCCTTCAATAGCATTGGTGTTATAAGTAAAAACTTCCGAGAACTCTTGCCACTGGTTTTCTGACAAATGAAATATATCAAATTTATTTTTTATTAAAAGATTTATTTCTTTTATTTGCTTCTTGGAGAATTCCTCAAGTAATGGGTCGTTTATTTTTTTGATAACATTAATTCTCTGTAATAACTGCTTTTCTGCAATTTTTCTTTTCTTTTTCAATTCTTCTTTTTTTAAGTTATTTCCAAGAAACTTCCTTATTTTTTTAACTTTGGCATTTTGTCTAAAAGAATGGACTAAATAATACTTTTTTCTTTTTCCAACTTCTTTAATTTCAATAAACATATTAATATACTGGGGGGACACTCTTTTAAGCTTATGGCATTCTAGGGGCTACATTTAACGGTCTTGGCGTTGCCGGTTTTATTTAAATCCCTTGCTTTGAAGAGTTTTTCTATAAGCATTTGCGAATCGGTGTGCTTCGTCACGGATATTGATTAGCATTTGTAAACCCTTGTTGTTTTTGTTTAATCTAAAAGGAGTCTTAGTATAGGGTACGTGTATTTCTTCAAATTCTTTTGCAAGCGAAATAACTGGAATAGTTAGTTTTAATTCTGCAAGAACGCTTATCGCAATGTTTAATTGTACCCGCCCACCATCAATTACGATTAGATCTGGGAACTTCATTTTCTTAGAAAGGCTACCGCCGTATCTTCTCTTGATTGCTTCGTTCATTGCAACTAAGTCATCTCCGCCAGCATCTGTTTTGATTTTGAATTTTCGGTACAAAGACTTTTTTGCGAACCCATTTTCAAATGCAACCATTGCAGCAACCGTATTTGTTCCCGATAAATGCGAAATATCAAAGCACTCAATTAAAGTAGGTATTTTTGGTAACCGAATAGCTTTTTGTAGTTCTTCCATTCGTTCTTTCCCTGCAAAAAACGTTGCATTAATGTTTTGGTGTACAAAGTTTAGCAATTCTTTTTTTTCTCCTTTCACCGGGGTAGTTATTTTGACTTTGCTTCCTCGTTTCTTTGTTAAATAGTCTTGTAAGTATTCACCAACTTTTATTGGAATGATTAATTCTTTTGGAGGTAATTGGTTTTGATATATTTGTGCTAAAAAATCTTCTAAAAAGTCTTCGTAGTAATCGAAAACAAATTCTTGTTTGTCTTCTACAACCCCACGTCTAACATTGAATAATAATAAGTATACTTCTCCACCATAAACTCCGTAGTTAATTATGTTTGCATCAATGCTTCTACCTAGTTCCATTACTTGCTTTTCTTGCATTGTTGCTAGCGCTTGTATTTGGTTACGAAGGGTGATAGAGTATTCAAAGTTCTCTGCTTTTGAATTTTCTTCCATTTCTTTTGTTAGTTCGGTTATGAGCTTTTCACTATGCCCTTTGAGGATTTTTCGAGCTAGCGCAACTCTTTTTGCGTATTCTTTTTTGTCAATTATCTTGATTAGTTTTGCCGAAGGTTTTTTTGTTAGAATTTTAAAGTTTCTAGTAATCGTGTCCATTACAATTTTTCTTATTCTTCCAGACGTAAATGGTCCAAAGTACTCACCTGTTTTTTCTCGAATCCTTACAACTTCAAGTATAGGATAAGCGTCTTTTGTGAGTCGAAGATACGCGTATCTTCTTGAATCCTTTAAATCAATGTTGAATCGAGGGTAATGGAGTTTGATTAGATTGTTTTCAAGCAAGAACGCTTCACTCTCGGTTTTTGTTATAATAAAATCAATCTTTTTTATTCGTTCTACAAGCATTCTTGTTTTATGTGTGTGATCGTTTTTCCCAAAATAAGATTTAACTCTTTTTTTCAAGTTTTTTGCTTTTCCAACATAGAGTACTTTGCCTTTATCGTCTTTGAATAAGTAACAACCCGCGTTCTCCGGCAAAAAGTCAATGTCTTTTGGCTTAATCATGATATAGTTATTAGAGGAATTTAATTAAGAGTTTTTGGGTAAAAAACTAATTTAAACCCTTTACACTAACTTATTTTTATGAAAATAATAAGAAAAGACGATGTTACTCCAATTGATTCTTCTTGTGGAGCACTAAGAGAACTTTATAGTTCTGGAAATATTGATATTTCGCATAATATTGTTACAAAAGACGCAAAGAAACACTTGCACAAAAAAATGGAAGAAGTTTATTATATCACAAAAGGAGAAGGCATTGTTGTAATTGGAGAAGAAGAATTTGAAGTTCGTGAAGGAGACACTATTCCAATCCCAAAAAACACTTGGCATCAATTAAAACTTGCGAAAGAACCTTTTGAATTAATTGTAGTAATTCATCCTAAATTTGATGCGAGTGACGAAATTTTTGAGGGAGAAAAATAATCATTTGAAACGAATTTAAACTTGTGTCCTAATTAATTGTTCAATTTCTTTAATTGCTTTTTTTGTTTCGGTAAATTGAATTGTTTTAAATCCAAGTTGTTTTGCTGTTCTGAGATGTTCTATCCTATCGTCGATGTAAAGACATTCATTTGCTGGCAAACCAATTTTTTTAAGGGCTAACTCAAAAATTCTTTTGTCTGGTTTTGCTATTCCGACTTCACAAGAAAGCAAACAAGGTTCAAATGGCTCAAACAAGTTTCTCTCATAATTAATGCTTGCGTGAAACTCGTTAATATTAGAGATTAAGCCAACTGGGCAAGTTTTTTTCAGCTCTTTAATTTTGTTTAGAAGTTCTTCATTTTTTGGAAGAAGTTTGAGATAAGTTTCTTTCCAAATGTGGAGTAAGTCCTCAATACTTTGCTCTAAACCAGTTTTATCTTTGAGCATTTGTAAATATTTCGCATGTTTCATTTCACCAGTTAATGCTTTTGCTTTGTAATGGCTCTCAAGCCCTTTGAAAACACTTTTGTCAATTCCAAGCTTT
>Ga0233437_1003608_pt1 | contig 19946 bp, 22 predicted proteins | sample SI_122_August201_FD_182714 | JGI IMG/M metagenome (GOLD analysis project Ga0233437, IMG submission 182714) | Seawater microbial communities from Saanich Inlet, British Columbia, Canada - SI_122_August2016_200_MG | ecosystem: Environmental > Aquatic > Marine > Inlet | place: Canada: British...
CCACTTCTGGAACAGTTCTTTCAACTGTAACATTAGAACCAACATTTACCACTAATTTCTGATTATCAATTAACTTAGCTTTAAAGAAGATACCATCTGCAATTGGAGCAAGTAGTTCATTGTCTTTCTCAGCCGTTTCTAACTCTTTAACTGCATTGATAGAGATATCTAATTCTGATAATTGCTGATTAAACATTTCTAAGTGTTGTGACACTTGTTCCATTTGTTGTTGCAACATCTGGAATTGCATGTATTTCTCTTTCATTTGATTTTCATCTGCCATTTTAATCTATAGTTTCTTTAATAGCTCATCTAAGAACTGTTGATACTTAACTTCAGATTTAAGGAAATCTAAGTCAGAATCATCTAATGCTTCTTTGTTTAAGAAAGGTGAGTTTGATATCATTAATTCACTTCCTTCCTTTTTAACCGCTTCCAGTTCTTTTTTTACCAATAATTTTAAAGTTTCCAGCTCTTGTTTAGTAAGTTCCATTTTAAAGGTAAGTTGAGTTGAGCTTTTATAAGATTTTTGCTTATTATATATTGCGTTACAATAAAGATTAAAAACGGAACCATTCCCAAACAAAGTATTATGGCCTCAAGTATCCCAAAATTACTCTTAGTTCCTTGTTCTGGAGATGAAACTCTTACTTTAGCGGAAAGAATATTTCAGATATTAAGAGAAGATTATGGTTTACAACAGGGAGTGGAAATATTAAAGAGTTCACGGCGTTCAGAAGTTAATAGAGATACAATTAAAGATAATCGCCACCCTCTTGTTAGTGATCTTTTTGGAGACCAAGAAGTCCAAGTAGATATAGGGAGAAATGAGTTAAAAGATGTAATTAGAGGAAAACATATCGCTTTGGTAGAACATTTACTCACTCCAAACCGAAGAGTTTCTGAAAACGACACCCAATTAGTATCTGTTAATGATCATATAATGGCAGTAAGAGGATTCTTAGATTTAGTGGGAAAAGTAGATACCTTACAAAGAACTCTCGTCGCACCATACTTAACATATGTCCGGTCACATAGCATAGAGAAATATGAAGACAGGGGGTTTTTTCAATTTGATTCATTGCGAAAAACATTAGCAGATTATCGTGGAGATGGATTAAAGGGACTGATTACTATAGACCCACATTCAATGAAATCAGCACAAATTGCAGAAGAATTAGGAATAGATTTCCATGCAATAAATCCATTCCAATCAGCAAGAGCAATAAATCCATACAAATTAGGCCTTACTGGAGAAAGAGCAAAAACAGTTATGCAAGGACTCCGCCCATTTCAAGAAAGATTTAAAACAATTAAAGAACAAAATCCGGATCATCTTTATGTAGTATCAGTTGATGATGGAACAGAAAAAAGAACTGAAAACTTTACAGAGAGAGCATTTGCCGAATTATCTCCAGAAGAACTTTATGCAAGATTAGCTTATCTTGATAAAGATAGAATTTCTTACGAGAATTCTATTGCCCGCTTCAAGCATTTTAGTCAAATTAATGAAAATAATATAGACCGAGAAGGCACTTATGTTATAATTGATGATATGTTTGCAAGTGCAAGTACTGCTAATAAAGTGGCTACAATATTAAAGAGATTAGGGGCAGAAAAAGTTGAAGTGTGGACCAGCCACGCTATAACAATGTATAATCAACATGAAAAAGCCAATGATAGAACACATATTGATTCTGTAGTTTGTCTTGATACTGTCCCACAACATCAAGGATTAAACATTGAATATCTTACTGCAACCGCAGGATTAATGGCTGCAGAGTTATACAAAGCTCACCAAAAATTAGTATCCACAAGATAATTCTTACCAAATCTTTTTAAAACACTAACTAAAATGAACTTCTATGCTTACTGAAGAACAGAAAGAAAAGTTGTACAAACAACAGTACAGATTAATTGGTAATCATTCTGCTGTGAAGATTTGCTATTGGACTAAAGAAAACCTTAGACACAAAGATAAAGTTTGTTATAAACAACATTTCTATGATGTTCATTGTGGAAATTGTTTAGAAATGTCTCCAGCAATTGTATGTAATCAAAGGTGTTTACACTGTTGGCGTGATACTTCAGTATTCTCAGATTCTTGGGAAGGCCCAGTAGATGATCCTAAGGAAATAATTAAAGGATGCATTGAAGCAAGAAAAAAATTATTAATTGGATTCAAAGGTCATGATGGTGTTGATAAAGAACAGTTTGAAGATTTTGTAAATCCAGACCACGCAGCAATCTCCCTTACAGGAGAGCCAACATTATATCCTAAGCTACCACAAATGGTAGACTCATTCTTTGATGATTTTAATTTTAGAACTGTATTTTTAGTAACTAATGGAACTCAACCAGAAATGCTAAAAAGGTTTGGAACAGAATCTAAACATTTTCCAACAAATCTTTATTTATCATTAGAGGCTTATGATTTAGAAAGCCATAAAAAACTAAACAATCCAGTTACGAAAGATACTTGGAAGAAGGTTCAAGAGAGTATGCAGTTTTTATCAACTGTAAATAAGAAAACAAGAACTATCCTTAGAATCAGTGCAATTAAAGGTTACAATATGGATAAAGCTAAAGAGTTTGTTAAATTTATAGAACTAATGCAACCTACACATATTGAGGTTAAGGGATATAGTTTCTTAGGTTATTCAAGAAAACGATTAAAAGAAGAGAACGTTCCAGAATGGGAAGATGTTCAGAAATTCTCAAAAGAACTTGAAGAATTAACTAGTTATAAAATTACTGCTGAACACGAACCAAGTACAGTTGTTCAGTTAAGTTTAAAATAAACTCCTTCTTATTAAAGAAAAATGGCAAGAAGTATGGAAGGCAAACATGGATCTTACTTTGAAGCAACGCTTCAACTTAGAGATGTCTCTCAAGAAGTTGTTGATTTTGCAGAAGATGAAATTGCAAGGCTAAAGATGCATGTTTCTGATGTAATTGCATTAAAAAATGGTTTGGATTATAAATTATCTGATAATACTCTTACCAGGAGAATTGGAAGAAATCTTCAAGCCAAGTTTGGTGGTAAAACAGAAGAAACTTCAAGTTTATGGGGAATGAAAAAAGATAGAGAAGTTTATCGAGTAACCGTTTTATTCCGAGGAGTCCCATTCAAAAAGAACGATATTGTTGATTACCAAGGAGAAGAATATCAAATTAAGTTTTTGGGAAAAGACATGATGTTACAAAATACAAAAACAGGTAAGAAAATTCATGTTAAATATAAGGATATGAAAGAGATTAGGAAATTAGATTAATTCTGTGAGACTGAGTGAAACGAATGTCGCACCTCTTTGAGTGCAAAAAATGAAACAAGGATTTCATTTTTGCACAGAAATTAAATCGTAGTTTAATTTCTTGTGATAGGGTTTTGTAAAGCCTATATATGAAGAATATTAGGATAAAAGAATAATCAAGTCTCACACATTTTCTTAATTTCACAAAGTTTCTTCTTAGTTTCTTTTTCTCCAAGAGCAATAAACTGGTTCATCTGCTCCATATTGCTCCACCTTAAATTGCCAAAATGGGGAGTTATTTTAAGATCAACTTTAGAATGACTTAACCTTTCATTTGCCAGATTGTTAATTAATATACCCATAGTATCATCCATAATTTTGATGATAGGAGGTAATTCATTTCCAGCCATTATTCTCAACACCTTTGCAGGATAAAGTAATTTGTCAAATAACCATTTAATAAACCATTTAATAAATCCAGGCCATCTTGTAGGAATAAGATAATTCTTAATATTAAGTAATTCTGTAACAACAAATCTTTCTCGAAGATCATCTAAGAAACTGGTTTCCTTAACTACTGGGCCTGGAATTGTTTTCTCATCATTATACAACAAATCAACAGCGATAATATAATCCGCTCCCATATCTTTAACAACATCAAAAGGAGTTGGATCCACCACGCCACCATCAATATATCTATGACCATCAATCTTAATTGGAGCAAAAACTCCAGGAATAGAAAGTGAAGCTCTTACTGCTTTAGCAACATCACCTTTAGAAAAAACAACTTTCTCATGCAAATCTAAATTGTAAGCTACTGCTCGAAAAGGAATATCTAATTGTGAAAACTTTTTCCCACCGATTTCTCTACGAATCATATTCTCCATTAACTTCCCAGCCAATAATCCAGATTTAGGAATAGTAAAATCTAAAACTTTTTTCCAATCAGTTTTCTGGGCAATTTCTTCAATATGTTCTGGAGAAAGTCCCGATGCATATAAAGCACCAACCATTGCTCCTGCCGACGTTCCGGCAATGTAATCAGGATAAATTTTATTTTTGTGCAATACTTTAAGAACACCAATGTGAGCAAACCCTTTAGCTGATCCACCACTCAGAGCCAAACCAATCTTCAACCTCTTTTTTCTTTTTGCCACAAGTTAATGTTAATTTAGGGATATAAAATACTTGTGGTTGATTGTAAGTAGAAAGTCGGCTTTGCCAAAGGAGGCACATTTTTGGCTGAAAGACAAAAATAATCGTGCCGTGCAAGCAGACCTTCTACTGATAGTTAAAAATCAAATTAAGACTGCACTAAAGGGCAAGGTTTAATAATGAGTATTCTCAATTGATAAATTATGAAAAGCAAACTGATGATTTTATTGTTTTTATTATTAATTCTAGCAGTTTCTGTTTCAGCTCAAGAAAGTCAAGAGTACCACCTAAAATTATTAGCTGTGCAAGAACAAGGTGATAAACACATTGGAAGTCAGGCAGACCTATATTTAGAATTAAAGGAGGGCTCGGGAAGAGTCTTCTTAGACACTTATCCATTAACGAAGTTAGACACACAAATTTCTACAAGATTTGCCAAACAGTTAGCTTGTAAACATTTTGATTTAAATTGCGAGGAATATGATTTTATTTATACTATTAAATCCTCATCTAGCATTATTGGTGGCCCTTCTGCAGGAGCAGCGATTGCTGCACTAACGACCATCGCAGTTTTAGATTTAGATTATAATAAAGACGTTGCCATTACCGGAACAATAAATTCTGGAGGAATTATCGGCCCAGTTGGAGGAGTAAAGGAAAAGTTAGAAGCCGCTTCAGAAATTGGTTTGGATAAAGTACTAATTTCTATTGGTAACAGCAAAAATAAAGGAGCCAATGACACAGGATTAGATTTAATAGAATACGCTAAAAATAATCTCAGTTTAGAAGTTAAAGAAGTAATGGATATTGATGAAGTTATTTTTTACCTAACTGGAGAACAATTGAACCATAAAGAATTTTCAATTGAACAAAATCCAGAATATCAAAAGATCATGCAATCTTTACAAAAACTACTTTGTGATAGAACTGAAAAGATTGAGCAAGAAATATTAAAGAAGAATATTATACTTAATGAAAGCACATTAAATATTTCTAATGAAAGAAAAGAAAAGTCTAATGCTGCAATTGAAGTAGAAGATTATTATTCTGCAGCAAGCTTTTGTTTTAGTAACAATATTTTGTTAAAGAACAAATATTATTCTGAAAGCCAAGCAAAAAGTTCTGAAATAAATAATTTGTTTGTTATCTTAGGGAAGAAAAATATTGCTTTAGAAAACAAAATTAATAAAGAGAAAATAACAACAATTTCAGATTTACAAACACTAATTGTAGTTAAGGAAAGAATAAATGATGTTAAAGCGCAAATAAAACAATTTAACTCAAGCACAGAATTGGAAGAACAGTATTATTTATTAGCATATGGAGAAGAAAGATTTTATTCTGCTTTATCTTGGATGCAATTCTTTTCTATGGAAGGAAAACAGTTTGTAGTAAATGATCAACTTTTAAGAGAATCATGCATCAGCAAGATTGCAGAGGCTGAAGAGAGGTATCAATACGTCAGCTTGTTCATAAATCCAATCACAATATCACATATTCAAGAAAAAATTGATTTAAGTAGAATTTCTTTAGCACATGAAGAGTCTGAACTCTGCTTAATTAAAGCAGCACAAGCCAAAGCAGAATCTAACGCAATCTTAAGTTCTTTTGGAGTTGATGAAGAGAATATACTAAGTTATGTAGAAAGTAAAAAGAAAGCTGTTGAAAGAACAATATTTGAAAATAGTGAGGAAGGAATATTTCCAATTTTAGGTTATTCATATTATAAATACGCTGATTCTTTAAAAGAACAAGAACAGTACACTGCATTAATATATCTTGAGTACGCCCTAGAACTAAGTGATTTAGGGATTTACTTTCCAGAAGATACATTTAGAGAAATTCCTTTTGAAATCAAAGAAGAGTGGATATTGTTCATAGAAGGCATTCTGGTTGGACTTTTAGCTGCCTTTGTAATAATTCTGATTAAACGTAGGAAATAATTGATTTAATGAGTCTATTTAGTTGTTTTGCCAATTGAGCCACATTTTTTCTGCTTTTTAAGAAAAAATAATCGTGGCGTGCAAACAAACTAAATAGGTGGATAATTAATTGGGTCTATTGACTATACCTTAGAATATAAACCCCTGCAAACCACCGAAGCAGTTTGCTGGGGAAAAAGAGGTGATAGATGTTTACTACTTTAGAAGAGGAACTTATTTATAAAGCTTTCGGTATTTTTAGCATTTGAAAGTAGTGAAAGATAGAAAGAAAACATTTAATAATCACTTACTCTTACTATTAATTTATTATAAGAGGTGTTAAAATATGAAACTTTCAAAGAAAGGTTTAGAAAAACTTGTTTTTCAAAAAAAAATTATTCCAGTTGTATTATTCCTATTATTATTTAGTTCTCTAGCTTTTGCAGAAAATATGGGAGCAGAAATGGAAGCTCTTAATGCCGATTTAGAGGGACAAGTAATTCCTTCTCCTTTAGACAAGTTGTTCAGCGATGAAAGAATTAACATTTATTTCTCTATGGGAACAGATGAAGATGTTATCATGGGCTTGATCACTAGCAATAATAAGTTCTCAAGCTTAAGTTCTGGAGAGTTAGAAGATCCCTCACTTAATGTTTACGTTGCTGAAGATGTAATGGCAAAGATAGAAAGTTCTGACAATCCAGGAAAAGTATTACAAACAGCATTAAAAGATGGAAGAATTAGATATGAAGCAATTGGATTCTTTAATAAAATAAAGTTTGCTGCAATTAATGTAATGATTACAGTAGGCGGATGGTTCTCAGGAGAAGAAGAAATTGTTGAGGAAACAGAAGTAGAAGAAAGCCCCGAAGAAATAGATTCTGAAGAAGTAATAACAGAAGAAGAAGAAGAACCTGAAGTTACAGAAACAGATGTAGAAACTGAAGAAGTTGATGATGAAGTAGAAGAAGTTGTTAAAGTAACAGAAACACATATTGTAAAATTAGATAATGATGGTTTTGACCAGATTGGAACATTAACAATTAAAGTTGGAGAAACCGTTGAATGGAGTAATGTTAGAACTGGCAGCCTTGATAAAGCAATGATTATTGGTACACAAGGGTGCAGTAAAGCAAAAAGCACTTTCTTTGGACCAGGAGAATCATTCAGTTGGACTTTTGAAGAAGCAGTAACTTGTCTCATTGTAGATGGCGTTTATACAACAGAAACGATGAAACTAGAGGTGAAGTAGATGAAAAGAATAATTGCAATATTAATGATTTTGTCATTATTTCTGTTAGGTTGTTCAACAGAAGTGGTTGAAGAAGATCAATCAATAGAAGAAAAAATTGATGAAGCTCAAACTATTGTAGAAGAGGCAATGGAAGAAACTACACCAGAACCAGTTATTGAAGAAACAAAAACTGATGAAAATATGATTGAAGAACCGATAGTTAAAACCGATGCGGAAGAATTAATTGTAGAAGAGGCAAAAGCAGAAACAGAAGTGGCAGTTGGAACAACACATCTAGTTCAAGTAAATTTAAAGGGATTTGATCCTAATACAATTACTATCAAAGCGGGAGATAGCATTCAATGGGAGAACATGAGATCTGGAAATCTAAATAAAGTAATGATTGTTGGCTCTAGCCCATGTACAGAAGCAAAAAGTGCAATTTTAATGCCGGGAGAAACTTACGGTTGGACTTTTAATGAACCAGTAAAATGTGTATTTACAGATGCAATTACAATTACACAACTAATGAAGGTAATCGTAGAAGAATGAAAATTGGCTGTTTTGAATTAGAACCTTGGGAAGAATCTCATTTTAAGAAAGCTTTTCCTAAAGACAAACTTATGTTCTCACAAAAAAGATTAAATACCAGAAATGTTAATAGATATAAAAACCTAGAAATTGTTGCTGCCTTTGTTCATTCTGAGTTAAATAAAGAAGTCCTAGATAAACTTCCAAAGTTAAAGTTAATTGTAACTATGAGTACAGGCTATGACCACATTAACTTAGAAGAATGTAAAAAAAGGAAGATCGTTGTCTGTAATGTTCCAACTTATGGAGAAAATACAGTTGCAGAACACACTTTCGCTTTAATCCTAGCCTTAAGTAGAAGAGTAGTTGATTGTGTAAACAGAACTCATTTGGGAAGTTTTAGATTAGAAGGATTAAGAGGATTTGATCTTAAGGGTAAAACCTTAGGAATAGTTGGATGTGGAAATATTGGCAAACACATTGTTAGAATTGCTCATGGATTTGAAATGAATAGTTTAGTCTTTGACGTATACAAAGACAAAAAATTAGCTAAAGAGATTGGATTTAAATATGTAGCGTTAGAAAAATTGTTGCAAGAATCTGATATTATTACATTACATGTACCAGAAAATAAACACACTCATCATTTAATCAACAAAGAAAAATTGAAGCTGATGAAAAAATCCGCATATCTCATTAACACTTCTCGTGGTGGAATAATAGATACTAAAGCTTTAATCTCAGCATTAAAGAATAAACAAATTGCTGGTGCGGCCTTAGATGTCATGGAAGATGAATGTGAGATATTAGAAGAAACTCAATTATTAAAGAAGGAATTTGGTGGACATTGTGATTTGGGTAAAATTGTTAAGAACCACCAATTATTAGGAATGAAGAATGTTATTATAACCCCTCATAATGCTTTCAACACTAATGAAGCATTGATGAGAATATTACAAACAACTTTAGATAATATTAAAGCATTTAAAAGAAGAAAGGTAATCAACATTGTTAAATAACACAAATATTTTATATTCTTAAATTTACAAAAAGATTATGTCACAAGAACTAGCTCAAACTTTCGGTAGCAACACTAAAGCTCAAGAAATTATTCTTTTATTAAATGAAGCTAAAACAGTTGTAAGACAAGGATTTTATGAGTCTGAATTGTATAAAATTGAAAAGTTTTGCAAAGAGAATACAATTCACTTGGTAAAGTCAAAGTTTAAAGTTCTTTTTGCAGATAATTATTCTGGAAATTATTCTAACAAAGGATTAAGGATTCCAGAAACTGATTCTCGACAAGGCATGTATTTTATCTATTTTTCAAAAGATGAACAAAAAGCTTGGCTTGCGGCTTATTATGAATTAATTGGCAATGATTCTGAATTAGGATCAATATTAGGGTATCCAAAATGTTGTGTAGATTACTTTTCAGAAAATTTTAGTAAAGATAACCCAAATCCACAACAGATTGGAAATAATCCATATACCAACATTTCTAAAAGAAATAAGGATCTAGTTTTAATCTCTCATTTCCCTTGCAATTCTGAATGTAAAGAGAGTACAGAGCTCGCTAGGAAGAATTTAATGGTTTTAAAAGAAACATGGCCTAATAGGGCAGCTGAACTAATTTCTAACCTTAAACAATAAGAATTAATTGGATTCTAAAGATTATTCTCTTTAGAGGTTTCATTTAAAATTATTAAGAAAAAATAGTTATACCTAACTAGCTTGGATTCTTCTTCTTCTTTTAGCCTTTTTCATCTTCTTACGTTGCCACTTCCAACGCATTTGGCCTTTCTTTTTCCATCTTCGGGAACTTCTTTTCATCTACTTTGCTTGAGATGTGATTTATTTATAAAGGTTTCTGTATGGTTTTGGTGAGAGTAATGATTACTTTTATAAATTAAATTATAATACTATGTTAAAAAGAGGTAATTTAAAATGATTATTACTAGTTGTGGCAATTCTATAAACTTAGCTAAAAGTATTGCTAAGAAGCTAAAATGCAAGTTTTCTCCCTTAACTATCGGAGCATTTCCAGATGGAGATCTTTATCTAAGATTTAATACGCCTGTAAAGGGCAAGAAGGTGGTTATAGTTCAATCTTTTCAGCCACATCCAGACATGTCCTTGTTTGATATTGTTTTTGCCGCAGAAACTGCTAAGGACTTAGGAGCAAAGAAAGTGATTTTAGTTGCTCCTTACCTCGCTTATATGAGACAAGATAAACGATTTAACGCAGGAGAAGCTGTTTCTAGCAGAGTAATGGCAAAAATGTTAAACAATTCTGTTGATAAACTCTTAACAATCGATCCACATATCCACAGATATAAGTCTTTAAAGGATATTTTTACAATTCCTGCAAAATATGTAACTTCAAACATGTTAATTGCTGATTATGTTAATAAACATTTCAAAAATGAGATTATTATCGGTCCTGACTGGGAATCATATCAGTGGGCAGAGGCAATAGCAAAGAAAATTAATGTTCAGGCTACAGTTCTTAAGAAAGAAAGGTTATCCTCTAGACATGTTGAAGTTAAGATGGTCAAGCCTATAGAAATTAAAGGCAAGAACGTTGTTATTGTCGATGATATTATTTCTACAGGCAATACAATGATTAAAGCAGCAAAGGCGGCAACTAAACTTGGAGCGAAATCAGTTTCTGCAATTGGAGTACATGGGTTGTTTGTAGAGAACGGCTATGAGAAAATGAGAAAAGCAGGTTTTAAGAAGATAGTTACTGCCAATACAATCAAACATAAGACTAACGGCATAGATGTTTCTTCTTTACTAGTTGAAGAACTGAAACGTGAAAGAAGATAGATTAACGAGAATCTTATTTGGGAAGATATTGACCAATAGTGTAAGCAGATTGTTTTAGGTGGTCCAGTCCAACCGCTGCCAACCCGCAAGCAATTGTTAAAGGCGGTCCAATGGAAAATGCTGCAGCAACATAGTCACCTACCCCTTTAGCATTTATACCACTATAATGGGCAACAGCGCCAGTAGTTATGGCACCAGCTGCTAAAATGCCAACAATGACACCAATGTCTTTAGCAAGACTTCTTGGAGGTTCTTTTGAAACTGTTTCCATGAGTTTCGTTTTTTGAGGTGTTTTAGTTATAAAGGTTATGGAATCTAATTAAATGTTAAAATAACTTAAAGAGAATTAAACACTCTTTATTTAGAAGGCTTTTTAACAGGTGCTTTTTGTGCTGGCTTTTTCTTAGGTGGCAAGATTTTCTGATACTTCTCTTTAATTTCTGCTAATTGGCCAAATTTTCTCTTCAAATCGCTAAGATTCCGACAATCTATAATTAATCCGTTTAATTCAATATCAATATTATTTGCACCTGGAACAATTTTTGCTTTCAACAACTCTTCTTTCTTAAACATACTTAGAACTTCTTCTAAATGTTCCTTATCTTGTACTGACCAGACTTCATTGTAAACATGCAGTTGGTGCCTTCTTTGATATGTTTTGAAAAGTATTCCCATTTTATCCTAAAAACACTTACTGTTTTTAAATCTTACAATATAAAATGAAGAATTACAGAAAGATCTCAAAATAGCAAAGCCGAATGTTTCATGAAAAAAGTAATTTTATCATTTCTCTCTAACTGCTTAATTTGATACTCAACCTTAGCTGCTTCACTTTTATCAGCAACTTGAATTGCATGCAAAATCTTTTTAAATCTTTTTGCACGGACATATTTACTTCCCTTACCTGATTTATGTGTAAGCATACGTTTCTTTAAATCGTTAGTAATGCCAGTGTATAGAGAATCATCATAGCATTCTAAAATGTAAACAAACCAAGGAGTTTCCATGGAAGAATAAAATATTTAGAGTTTATATTGGTTGTTGTTTTAATGAGAAGTTATCTATTTGTGGTAATTAGAATGTTTTAGTTTCAGCCCTTCTCACTTTAAAATATTAGGAGGTGTATTTAACGGAGGTTATGTTGAATTTACTTAGAGCCAAAGTGCAAAAAAAAGTTAATCTTATATATGATGAAAACCAGGATATATCTATGCTCCCGCTAATTTCTTTACATAACCACACTACTTTCTCAGATGGAAAGAATTTCCCAGAACAATTAATTGAGCAAGCAATTGAAAATAAATTAAAAGCAGTAGCTATTACGGATCATTTTGAATATTTTACTGGATTTTTTAAATTTAAATCTAACATTTATCTTTACTTTAAAATAATTGAACGTTTAAAAGAAAAGTACTCAAATAAGATAAAGATATATTCTGGTTTAGAAATTGATTTTAAAATTTTTGATGAAGCAGATTTTCCGTTTGAATATATCAAACAAATTGATTTAATTCTATGCGAAAGAATATTTAGTTTTGAGGATCTTCAAAAGTTAGTTAAATTAAGAAAAGAATTTACATTCAAAGTAGGACTTGCACATCCTTCTTTTGACAAATTTGAAAACCTAAATAAACTAGTAAATATTCTTGAAAAAAACAAAATTTTTGTTGAACTTAATCCTTCTTGCTATAAGTATTTCTCCCCACAAGACAGACCAGATCTTCCAGAACATCCTCTCCTTTTTGAAACACAAGAAGATTTTTTTAAACTTATTAAAAACAAAAATATTGAATTAACAATTGGTACTGATTCACATAGAAAGAATGATTTAATGGAAAATATAGATAATGCATATCAATTCATCAAAAAACTAAAATTAGAAGAAAATCTCATCAAAATCTAATGCACTTTGGGTTTGCACCATACTTCAATCTTCGCGCGGCTCATATTGGATTAAACAAGATTAAGAGGATAACTATGAAAAGAATACTTGTTTTGTTATCATTGATTATGATACTTATAGTTAGTTGTCAAACAGAGAATTATGTTGAGATTAATGAGGAGATAATTATTGTTGAATTAGCAAGAACCGATAATGAGATACAACAAGGTTTAATGTTTAGGGATAATTTATGTGATAATTGTGGAATGCTATTCATTTTTAATGAAGAAAATAAACACAAATTCTGGATGAAAGATACAAAAATCCCTTTAGACATGATATTTATAAATTCTAATCTTGAAGTTGTAGATCTTCTATATGCAATACCTTGTGTAGAAGACCCTTGTAAATATTATGTTCCAAGTAAAAATTCCCTTTATGTATTGGAAACAAATGGAAATGAATTTGATAATAGTATTATTGGGCAGAAAATAGAAATGGTTATAGAATAGATATAATCTTTATTAAAAGAAGTTTTCTTTTACAATATAAAGTACAAAATAACAGGAAGTATCAAACAGCCCATTAAGTGGTTCTTGCCAATGTTCCATGACGAAGCAAGGATTCCAATGGCAGTGGCAGTTGATAGAATGATCAAGCCTAAGAAGCCATCAAATAAGATTGTTAACAAAGTAATGAAAATTACAATCGACCAAACAATGTTGGCATAATTTACTTTAACAATTAACTTAGAAAAGATTTTAGAAATTCTTAGTGCTAATAATGTAGCTATTCCACCAACAACTAAAGCAACTGCTAAAAACAATAAAACTTCTTGCAACCCGATTTCCCCCAATAATTTATTCACTGTTAAGATTGCACCGTTTCTGGCTTTATGCAAAACATAAGCAGTTCCAATTGAAATCAACATATTTGCTGTGTTGATACCCCCAACTAAACTAAGAAAACCTTCATCTCCAATATCTCCAACTATATTCGTAGCTACGATAGCAGCTTGAGAAGAACCAAATCCTGGAAGGAAAGCAGCAATAAACCCCACGCCAGATGCCGCTGTAACGGACTTAACAACATTCTTTTTTGAAATAGTTAACGGTTTACTTAGGTTTTGAGGAGGAACTTTAGAATTTTGTAATAAACTAATTAATAAAATTGAAAACCCAAACAATCCAGAGAGCAAAGGAAATAATGGTTGGTTTAAATTAGGAATACTAAAAACAACTAATCCTAAGCAACCAGCAATTAAGAATAATGCTAAACTCTTTACTCTCTTGCCCTTATCCTTGAGGATCATAAAAAACATAATAACAATTAGAATATATCCAATCATTCCTTTAACCAAAGGATAAATTAATTCCATGCTAAAAATGAATATTGGAAATAATAGTAGTCCAAGTAATAAACAACCAAATGAACCAATGATGGTGTACACAACAGCATTATGACCTTCTCCTTGTTGCAATAATCTATGTCCTGGAAGTGCGTTTAAAGCTTGTGCTTCATCTGGAGCTCCAAGATAGATACTAGGAATAGAATCTAAAAAAGTATGTGTAAGGGCTAAGCTAATGATGTAAACAGCCAGAACTAATGGAGTAGTCATTATTAGCAACAATGGTGAAAGAGAAATTATGATCACAGAAATTAGATTGACATGAATTCCGGGGATTAAGCCTGTAATAACTCCTGAAAGAATTCCTAACAAAAGGGCTATTAATACCTCAAAAAGCATTCATGGTTTGTAGAGTTAATCATATTTAACTTTAGTGGGGTTTTAGTAACTAAATAATTTAGTCACTAAGCAGTGATTAATTTAACGAAAGATTTATAAATAAGGTCTCCCCCTATAATAACAATGAGAAACTTAGATGAAATTCTTCAAAGTGGACTCCCTCTTGCAACTATGCTATAGGAGAGATTGAAGTATCTTCAGACCCAGGAATAGTAGTTACTGAGATTGCTGATAAAACATCAAAAGTGTTAGATGTACCATCTAAGATAATGACACCAAAAGAATTCAGAGACATGGAATTAGGCAGATTATCTGAAGAAAATCTTCGTTATATGATTACAGGAAATGTTGCAGAGCAAAGTCATCAAATATTAGTTCCTCTTCGCCATCAAGATCAGGGTAATCTTGGAGCATTAGTACTTGACCTTAATGGATTTGGAGTTAAAGCAGAAGAAGAAAATAAGATCCGAGAAGTTATGGAATACGTTGGTGCACATGCAGGACAGTTAGTAGCAACATCAAAAAAATTACAAGAAGAAACTATCAAAGCAAGATTTGATAACCATACAGGATTAATGAATAAAAATTATTTTTTAACAGAAGTTATGCCTAGAGTAGTTCAATATGCAAAAGACAATCCAAATGCACCCATTTTATTCTTAATGTTTGACTTAAACAGATTTAAAGGTGTTAATGATAGATATGGACATTTACATGGAGATAGTGTATTAGCAGAAGTAGGTCAAATTGTTAATGAAAACATTTACAGAACCACAGACATAGCAAGTATTTATGAAAGAAAAAACCCTTCAAAACCACAAGGTGGAGATACTGAAGAAGCGGTAAGATATGGTGGCGAAGAATTTGTAGTAGTACTATTTGGAACTGATAACGAAGGAGCAAAGATTGTTGCAGATAGAATGTACGATGCAATTGCAGACCATCAATTTTCAACAAAAGATGCAAGAGATAAAGGATCAAGTGTCCCTTATCCTTATGGACCAAGTCATGTAACTGCATCCATTGGTATGGCAACATACCACAAAAAGAGTGGAAAGATAGTAAGTGCAGACAGTTTGTTAGATAAGGCAGATGACATGTTATATCAAGCAAAAGGGATACAACGAGATAAAGAAACAGCCCTTAAAAGTAATGGAAAAGTTGCTTACGAAGCTCTTGGAAAACCTATTGTATCATTATAAAAAAAGATTAACTTTATATACTAATTTCTATTGCTTTTATCTAATAAAAAGATGGTGAGTGTTACAGGAGACATATTTGTACAGATTGGGTTAGTTACTATTGTTGCCGCATTAGCTGCTTTTGTTCTTAGATTGATTAAGCAACCACAAGTTCTAGCTTATGTTTTAGTGGGAATTCTGATCACTCCTGTTTTCAAAGTTGTTACAAATACAAGCATAATTGAATCCATGTCAACAATTGGAATTGCGTTCTTATTATTTATTGTTGGCATTGAAATGGACCTAAAGAAATTAAAGAGTGTTGCATTAGTTTCCGCTTTTGGTGGAATGATCCAAATTATTTTAGTTTTTGTTTTAGGTTATTTAGTGGCGTTATTATTAGGATTTTTAAGTTTAGAAGCGGCATATATAGGATTGATGTTAGCGTTCTCATCAACTATGGTAGTAATGAAATTACTCTCTGATAAAAGAGAATTAAGTACACTCCATGGAAGAATTGTGGTAGGAATTTTATTATTACAAGACATCGTTGCTATTTTCGCATTATCTATCCTCACTTCAATTAATGGGTTTGAGATCTCATTGTTAGGGATTGCTTTACTAAAGTTTTTATCAGTATTTGCAGTGGCATATTTATGCAGCAAATTTGTCTTCCCCAAATATTTTTCATTCGCTGCAAGAAACCAAGAACTATTATTAATTTCCTCAGTAGCTGTTTGTTTCCTTTTCTCATTAGCATTTCATTTTTTAGGATTTTCAGTAGCAATTGGAGCATTTATTGCTGGTATTACGTTAGGAAACTTAACTTACAGTTACGAAATAATTGGCCAAATTAAAAGTTTAAGGGATTTCTTCGCTTTACTATTCTTTGTTTCTTTGGGAATGGCTTTATCTCCGGGAGTAATAATTGATTTGTGGTTACCTTTGTTAATTTTATTATTATTTGTTATTTTCTTGAAACCATTTATTATTATGACTATTACATCATTATTCAAGTATACAAAAAAACCAGCATTCTTAACAGCATTATCATTAGCTCAGATTGGAGAATTTTCATTAATACTTGCCGCCCAAGGATTATTTTTAGGACATATCTCTCAAGAATTATTTTCTTTAACTGTAATATTAACAATAATCTCAATCACAATTACATCTTACTTAATCAAATATGATCATTGGATATACAAGTTTTCTGAAAAACCGTTAAAGATATTTGATGTTTTTACAACAGAAGGATTAGAATATTTACCTTCAGAAGTTAAGCCAAAGATAATTCTTTGCGGACATAACAGAATAGGATACAGCATCTTAAACAAACTCAAGAAAGTTAAGAAAAAAGTTTTAGTAGTTGATTACAATCCCGAAATTATTACAATGATGGTCCAGAAAGGATTCCATTGTATCTATGGAAATGTTACAGATGAAGAGATTATTCACAAGATGAATCTAAAGAACATTACAATGTTGATTTCTACAGTTCCAGAAATACAAGAAAATTTTCACTTAATTAGAAAAGTTAGAGCCGTAAACAAAAAGGCAAAGATATTTGTAACTGCTAATGAAATTGATGATGCCCTAAGTTTGTATAATCACGGAGCAGATTATGTAGTACTGCCACACTTCTTAGGTGGAGAACATGTAGGAAACATTATTGAAATGCACCGTAGTAAAAAGTTAGATCTTAAAGCAGAAAAGGAAGATCATATCCAACATTTGAAAAATAGAAAAGATGTAGGACAAGAACATCCTAGAAACTAAATAAATTTAAAGAGATAATTCTTTACTCTTAAAATGGCAATAGAATTAGAAAGAACATTTTTAGCAAAATATCTTCCTGAAGGGTTAGAAAGTTGTGGAAAAAAAGAAATATTAGATATTTACATTCCAACTGAAGCTAGACATCCAACTTTAAGGATTAGAAAAAATGGTAATAAATATGAGATTACTAAGAAAGAACCATTAGAAAATGATCCCAGTGAAATGAGCGAAGAAACTACTACCTTAACTAAAGAAGAATTTGAGGAATTAAACAAAACTTTAATTGGAAAAAGAGTCAGAAAGTTAAGATACTATTACTCATACAATGATAGAACTGCAGAAGTGGATGTATTTCAAGATTTGTTAAAAGGATTAATTGTAGTGGACTTTGAATTTCCAACCATTGAGGAAAAGAACTTATTTCAAATGCCTGAGTTTTGTTTAATAGACATAACTCAAGAAGAGTTCATTGCTGGTGGAATGGTATGTGGCAAAAAATATGAAGATGTTGAAGAGAATTTAAGAGTGTTAGGTTATGAGAAGATTATAACTGATTAATCAACCGATAAATTTCGTTCTAATTCCAAATTGATTATTGCACCAATGTAGTAAGGAACAGTTTTAACATTACAACCAAACTCTTCCTGAATAGAACTCTTAAATCCATCAAGCCACCCGAGATAATCCCCGTAAGAACACACTAATTCCATTTGATCTTCTTCTCTGAGAAATAAAATCGCACCCTTAACTATATCTGTTAAATTTTCACTTGCAACTTCCTTTAACCAATCTAGATGCGTACCAGAAAGTCCAGCACCCCAATGGCCCATTACAGCATTCTTAGAACTATCAATAAGACAAGACACAAAACAACCATGCAAAAAATCAGAAGAACTAGCAATCTCTCCGGGAGCTATGTACTTGGTAGACATCGTAGGAATGTAAATTACCATAAAGAAATAAGAAAGAATAAATTAAAAAATTATAAACTTTCTTTAGCTTTTTCCATCATTGGTAAGATAGCTACAACTTCTTCTTTAGTTAGTCTTCCCAATTTAGTAAAAGAATATTCGCCTTCAGCGTTTTTATTTTGTCTAGTAACCTGTAATTTAGGTGTTCCTTCATTGTATGAGAAAACTGCCACAGTCACCCTAGTTTTTTCAAAATCAACTGATTCTGCAAATAACTCTTTATCTAAACTTTTATCAAATCCTGCCATTTTTATTTTTTCCCCTCAAATAATTATGATATTTATATAATATCTAATTATAATATAAAAAACTTTCCAATAAAATCAATCAAAAATGAATAAAATGAGTCAATTGATTTTAAGCTGCAAATAAAGGTGATATACTTTATTTACAACAATAAAAAGTTAAATATCCAAGTTTACTACTTCTTTAGCATATTTCTGAATAAACTCTCTTCTTGGCTCAACTTCGTCCCCCATAAGCACAGTAAACATCTGATCCGCAGCTACTGCATCTTCAACAGTGATCTTTTTTAATGTTCTTACAGAAGGATCCATTGTAGTATCCCATAGTTGCTTTGGATTCATCTCTCCAAGTCCTTTATAACGTTGTATACCTGCATTTTCACCCATTTCTGCAACTAGTTTATCTTTCTCACTGTCAGAGTAAGCGTAAGTTGCTTGTTTGCCCTTTTGGACTTTATATAATGGAGGCATAGCAACATAAATATGGCCTTGCTCAACTAATGGTTTCATATAACGATAAAAGAAAGTTAATAATAAAGTCATGATATGGGAACCGTCAACATCTGCATCAGTCATGACAATTACTCGATCATATCTTAATTTTTCAATATTAAACTCTTCTCCAATACCAGTACCGAGAGCAGTGATCATAGTAATTATTTCTCTGTTCTCCATAATCTTGTGTAATCTTGCTTTTTCAACATTTAAAATTTTACCACGTAATGGTAAGATTGCTTGAAATGCTCTATTTCTACCTTGTTTAGCAGAACCACCTGCAGAATCTCCTTCTACCAAGTACATTTCACATTGTTTAGGATCTTTGTTAGAACAATCTGCTAATTTTCCAGGCAATCCTGCACCTTCTAAAGCATTCTTTCTCCTAGTTAACTCTCTAGCTTTACGGGCAGCTTCTCTTGCTCTAGCGGCATCTAAACTCTTTCCCACAATCATCTTAACAACTTGTGGATGTTCGCCAAAATAAGTATTAAGTTCCTCGCCAACTATAGAAGAAACAATTCCATAAACTTCGCTGTTTCCCAATTTAGTTTTTGTTTGACCTTCAAACAGTGGTTCTTGAACCTTAACAGAAATAACTGCAGTTAATCCTTCTTTAATGTCATCACCACTCAAACGAACATCAGCCTTAATATTAACAGTTTTAATAAAACTGTTTAAAACTCTTGTCAGAGCTGTTTTAAATCCAGCTAAATGT
>Ga0233437_1003611_pt1 | contig 19935 bp, 15 predicted proteins | sample SI_122_August201_FD_182714 | JGI IMG/M metagenome (GOLD analysis project Ga0233437, IMG submission 182714) | Seawater microbial communities from Saanich Inlet, British Columbia, Canada - SI_122_August2016_200_MG | ecosystem: Environmental > Aquatic > Marine > Inlet | place: Canada: British...
CTTAAGCAAACAAGTTACAAAAGAGCTGGATAATAGTTTTCAATCTTCTGACAAATCAAACCGAAAGTTATTCAGAAGGTTATGTTATAACTGCCATACTAGCCTGCTCAGTCCTTTGAGTGACACTTATCCCGATTTGGTTTAACCCTGTACCATTTATATAAAAAAACTTGATACAGGGCACAATTGAATATATAATGGGTCATCTTCTTTACAAATTTTAAAGTGGAACAACCACTGCTTTAAAAGGAGACCGGGAGAAATATATTGCAACCGAATTTAATCTAAGGATGTTTAAATAACTGTCTTTTTTATTTGAAGTAGTTGGATTTATATATTACCATGTGATATAATTGTGTGGAAAATGTCGTTTGGAGCCCCCTCATATGGCAGACATCATTCTCATAGACCCGTTTCTTTAATACTGAATACCGCAAAATGAGAGAGCTTTTACCTTTCTCTTGTTACTTGTCTTCTAATTTTACACGACCATAACAATGATGGTGGTTATAATTTAAGAATGAATACAGAATATACCAAGATACTATTTGAAGATAATCTGGCTATAGTAGCTTATCTGCGAGAAAGTCGATTATTTAGAAACTTACCGGATGAGTTTTTAGAAGAATTTGTTGATGTCGTTAAGCGTATCGATTACCCTGAAAAAACAGAGATTTTGACTGAAGGACAGACGAATGATACTATTTATTTTTTGTTGTCAGGAGAAATATCGGTGCTACTTTCCGGTGAGAAGATAATTAAGTTAAAACGAAGGGGAGATGTTTTTGGTGAAATGAGCATCATAGGAAAACGCCCCTGTTCAGCTTCGATTGTCAGCGATACGCCTGTAACATTGCTGTCGATGCAAATTAATGAATATAAAGGGCAGGAAGCCGTTAATAATATTACTACGCCAAATATCTTATTTCGAATATTTTCTGCAGTATTAACTGATAAATTGATATTAACCACCGATAAAGCTAAAAGTTTTGAAGCAACCAATCGGGAATTGCAGTCCAAAAAGCTGCAATTACAGGAAACACTTAAACACTCCCAGGAAGAAATAGCCAAACGGAAACAATCCCAGGAAGAACTTAGGCAGTATCAAAGCCATTTACAGGAGTTAATTGAAGAGCGAACGATTGTATTGGAAAAAACAAATCAGGAACTAAAATCAGAGGTAATTACCCGACAAAAGGCTGAACAACAAACCCAAAAAAGTGAGGAACGTTTTCGTAATTTAGTGGAAATTTCAAGTGACTGGATTTGGGAGTTAGATGAACATTGCCACTATACCTATGCCAGTCCGGTTATTAAAATTCTATTGGGATATGAGCCGGATGAAGTTTTAGGTCTATCCCCTTTTGATTTTGTTCAGTTTGAAAATCGGAAAAAAACCAAAGATCAATATCAGAATCTATTACATAACCAGTTACCATTTAAAAATATAGAAGTCCTCTTTTTGCATAAAGATGGTCGAAGCATAACTTTGGAATCCAATGGAATACCCATTTATAATGAACATAACCAGTTTGTTGGTTTCCGAGGTATTGATCGAGATATCACAGATCGTAAATGGGGTGAAGAAAAACTGATTCTGGCCAAACAAAATGCTGAAGCGGCTAATCAGGCAAAAAGTGAGTTTTTAGCTAATATGTCACATGAAATACGTACACCAATGCACAGTATTCTCAGTTTTTCAAAATTTGGAACGGACAAGATTAAGAAGTCTTCTCCAGATAAATTGTTACATTATTTTAAACAAATTAATCAAAGCGGGAAACGTCTTTTAGTATTACTGGATGACATTTTGGACTTATCGAAAATGCAAGCTGGAAAAATGACTTATGATATGGGAAATTCGAATATCCGGGATATTGTGAAACAAGTTTTGGCTGAATTCCTACCGGCTGCCAATGAAAAACAGATTGAGGTTATATTTACTGAATCACAATTGTCGACCTGGATTGAATGTGATTCTTATCGAATCGGTCAGGTAGTGCGGAATTTATTCTCCAATGCTTTAAAATTTTCACCAGCTGGAAAGAAAATTACTGTTTTATTCGAATCTGCTACTATAACTCCCGGGAGGAGTGCCGAGGATAAAAAAATCCTGCCTGCGATATCTGTTTCACTAAAAGATGAAGGTGTTGGAATACCCGAAAATGAAATTGAGTATGTGTTTGGTAAATTTACGCAAAGCAGTAAGACTAAAACGGGTGCGGGGGGCACAGGACTAGGGTTGGCAATCTGTAAAGAAATTATTGAATATCATGATGGTAAAATATTTGTTAAAAACAATGAAAATGATGGTGTTACATTCTGTTTTATCCTTCCACAAAAAGTTTGACTGAACTGCTAATAGTTAATTCAGCAGACTTAATCATCAATTTGCCTTTCTTCTAATGATAAAATATGAACCCTTTTAGATATATTACCCCATATTTTTTTTCGGGTTTAATGGATGATCCCATATTATTGATCCGAATAAATCCTTTAAAAGAGAGTTTATTGTTTGATTGTGGTAACATCAATCATATTGCCAAAAGGATTTTTAAATCGATCTCAACGGTTTTTATAACCCATGCACATATGGATCATTTTATCGGAATTGATACACTGATTCGTAATATCCTCGTTTCACCTAAAACCATAAAAATATTTGGACCACCGGAAATTGCCCAAAAAATTGAAGCCAAATTACTGGGGTACCATTGGAATCTGGTTGAAGATTATTATTGTAATCTGGAAATATACGAAGTTTCAGAGAGTAGCTGTAAGGTATTCATGTTACGGGGCAGTCAGGAATTTAAGTCCATTGAAAAAAAAACTTTAGCAATTAAAAATAATATAATTTATGAAAATCAGTTTTTAACAGTCAAAGCTGTTTTATGTGACCATAAGATTCCGGTTTTAGCATTTAACGTGACTGAAAAGCCACATTTTGAAATTGATCGGCAAAAACTTGAATCTTTAAATATTGAAACAGGTAGTTGGTTAAATGAATTAAAACAATGGTTTTACCATAAGGATAATATAGATTTTACATTAAGCCAAAAAGTTCCTGATCCAATTACTTCCGTAGCATTGTATGAACAAATAAAAAAAGATTCAAGTGGTGTTTCCCTGACGTATATTACTGATATTGGGTTTAATGATAATAACCTGGAACAGATGAAGAAATTGTCAAAACGCGTTAATATATTGATTTGTGAATGTAGTTTCTTAAATCAGGATAAGTACAAAGCCAGGAATTCATTCCATTTGTGCACGTCAGATGTTAATCATTTGATTGGTGAACTCAAACCTAATATTGTTATCCCCATACATTTGTCAAGAACCTATAAAAAAATTAGCTATCAATTATATGATGAAATTACGCCATCAGATGAATATGAGGTCATCAGGCTTCCCCTTCGTAAAACACTATTACCTTTAAATTTTGAATCTGGAAGATTATTGTAAATTCTGAAATTAATGACTTACTTAATTCCAGGAGAAATTATTTGGTACAAAATGTTAAATTAATTTTTTGAAATATTTTTTTCAGCTTCTCTAACGGCTTTGTCATTTCCCTTTTCCGTCATTAACCAGTCAATTACTGCTTTTATCCTTGGCTTATCAGCTTTCTCTTTCAAACATACAAAATAGTAAGCATTTTTTGATTTAACCTTGGTCTCAAAGGGTTTTACCAGTCGACCAGCTTTAAGGTCATCAGCCACCAGAGAAGTTCTGCAAATAGCTAATCCTTGCCCTTCAGTGGCTGCTTGAATTGCCATGATGGAATTACTGAAAGAGGTTCCTTTTCTGGTGTCGATATCAAGGATACCAACAGCATCTAACCAAATTGACCAATCAGTTTTATCACCCAGTACTCTTTGTACTTCATCCACTAAAAGTTCATGGTGATAAATGTCTTCGATATTCTTTAAAGGCTTATCGCCTTTCAATAGTTTAGGGGAACAAACCGGGAAAATCTCCTCACGCATCATTTGAGTGACGTGGAAATTAGGGTAGTTCCCTGTGCCATAGCGAATTGCAAGATCAATATTATAGGCTTTAAAGTCAACCATGCGTTCGTCAGCGTGAATTTTTAATTGAATATTAGGGTGAATCTTTCGGAAATTTCCTAACCGTGGAATTATCCATCGCATGGCTAAGGAGGGAATGGTGCTGATGGTTATGGAACCGTTGGTTTCTTCAAGCAGAATATCTTCAATGCAATCTTTGATATCACTTAATGATTTTGTTACTACTGCCGCCAGGCGTTCTCCATCCTCCGTTAACGCTAGTTTTCTGGTCATTCTGTAAAACAACTTAAATCCTAATTGTCCTTCCAAATGTTTAATTTGCTGGCTGACTGCTGCCTGGGTAATAAACAATTCTTCACCTGCATGTGTAAAACTTAAATGTCGTGCAGCACTTTCAAAAGCCTTGAAACCACTTAGAGAATTAAAATTAAAGCTCATTTTTTACCTTGTATATTCAATTGAATCAATAGTATTAAATTAATGCTTACTGGTAGTTTTTAATAAATCAAGTGAAAATAACTGTATTTAATAAATTAATGGTTACATATTGTGATACTCTGAGCAACTAAATTAAGAGGCGCCTCAATTCTCAATCGAATGAATTGTTACCTTTTTTATCGCAAATGTAATTCCTATTTTCCCCCAAAATCAGGAGATACTTATAAAAACAACATAGTCTCTGATTTTGTTATTTATATCAATTTAGGATTATGTCAATGACATTAACGTTTGTTATGGTTGGAAATTGATGATGTTTCAGGTTTAAACCGGGGTGTTTTGCAGGAAGTCAATATGAAATATCTGATAGTATTAAAAAATTTTACCATTATCATTGATTTTACCTTAACTCCCAGTTAATAAATGAATAGTATGCGTTATCATAATAACCGCCATATAAATAAAAAATGATTGATATAGCCTTGAAAGAAATTTCCAAAGATTTTGGTGGAGAAAAAATTCTAAATACATTTAACCTGGAACTTAAAACCGGAGAAAGAATCGGTTTAATCGGGCGTAACGGATGCGGTAAAAGTACAGTTTTGAATATGGTCACTGAAAAACTGCCCTACGATACAGGTGAGTTGAGCGTAAGGAAAAATTTAAAAATCAGCTATTTAAAGCAGTCGCCGACTTATCAGAGTGATTTTACCGTAAAAATGGTTATTCAATCGGCTTTTTCAAGATTATCCGGCATGGCAACCATGATAAAGCAGTTGGAAAGAGAAATGTCTGAACCTGATTGCATAAATCTGGAAAAACTACTGGAAGAACATGGAGAATTGAGTAGCAAATTTGAAGTTGAAGGAGGATACGAGATCACAGATAAGACTGATCGAATTTGCCAGGGACTAAAAATTGATCACTCTGTCTTGAATCGCCTGTTTAAAACATTAAGTGGTGGTGAGAAAACCACCGTCGAATTGGCCAGAGTATTACTACAGAATCCAGATATTTTGCTATTGGATGAACCGCTGTTAGATTTTAAGGGTACTATATTGTCCGTTTCCCATGATCGTTACTTTATAAATCAAATTGCAAATGAAGTTATTGAATTGGAGTCCGGACAGCTAACGCATTATATTGGGAATTATGACAGTTATAAACAATAAAAAGAAAAGCTTTCGGAAAAAGTTAAAGTGGAGAAACCCGGACAAAATAAAGTTAAGGACAAAGGAAAGTATCACTTGTCCCGACAAATAAAAAAGTTGGAAAATAAAATAGAAAAACAAGAAATTGTAATTCAGGAAATTGAGAAAGAAATACTACAAAATACGACCGATTTTGCCAATCTTCAACTGCTGGAAATGAAAAGAAGTCAGGCGGAATTAATATTAAATGAATATTACTCAGAATGGGAAATACAATCTGAAAAAGCAACAGATTAGCAAGGGCTTTGTAATTTATATAAAAACAGTTTAACCAGAGAGGGATCTTATAATGCATAAAAACTTCTTTTTTAGTCTGCTGTTCCTACTGTTTATTGTTAGGGGATCTTTGGCCACAGTGCTTATTCCACAACTTCCAGAACAGGATCGTTTAACCGTTTTCCCGGTTATTTTCCTACCCTCTGACACTAAAATCACTAAAGCAGAAGAAATTCAGGCTAAAAATCGCCTAAGCAAACATTTAAAGCTAGCCAGAAAACATTATTCTGAGATTTTGAGAACAGATACCTTTCATCTTTCTAAATCACCTGTTTACCGTTCCTTTAACAATAATGAATATTTCAGTAAGTTCAAAGCAGCTGAGGCTAGCAAGTCTGCTTTTTTAATCACCAGGGAACTATTCGCCGGGTTGAATGATAATCGATATCAATCAAATCGCATCTATTTGGTGGTTTATAAAAGACCGGAAAACAAACCCTACAACGGGAAATTTAACATGTTTGGAGGTGGTAGAACTTTTAACGGATTACCTAATACCGGAGGTGGATATGTTGAGATGGAATATTCATCTTTAATTTCAGACTTTCCCTATCCTTTTCAATCAACTTTGGTGCACGAACTTGGGCACGCATTTGGACTTGCTCACGTTAATTGCCTGGGTTATCACATGACGGAATCCAGCTCGATCATGTCCTATAATTTAACCCATCATTCCGAAGGTTTCAAAGTTAGCTTAACTCCTGGTGGTTTACATCCTGAAGAATACTATGTTCTGTCTTTAAATAAACGGGCATTTCCGGATTTTAATTTTATTCCCGGGTTTCATAATCCTGAAAAAAGGCTGCTGGAATCTGTTCAAAAATGTTTTTTAGGCCCTATGAGTGCAGAACTTGGTAAATTTGAATCTTTGCTTAATGTGGGATATGAATTGTTTTATAATGGGCAAAGAGTGAATGGTCCTGAAGCAGCCTTTTATTCGTTCCTTCAGGCTGAAAATAACTGCAAATGGAATACTGAAAATCAAAAGCAAATTAAAGTTGAATGCCGATATAATGGCAAATCTTTTATTCCCGGAGAGAAACCGATGACTCAAATAAGTTGGCAAAACGACATTCGTTTTAGTTCCAGTCAACCCGAACAAAAAAAAGTTGCCATTGAGATGATTGACAAATCGATTGGTCAGGCATCAGCGTTTTTAAGCCAGCAAGGATTGAGTGGAAACTTGCAGAATTTTTTGCTTGATATGGTCATATCAATTAAGGATGAGCTGGATTTTTACCGATTGGATCTATCGCCACTTTCTGGGGAAGGTCATGATTTTTTTTTTAGAGTGAGTAAAAAAACAGGCATCCTTGATCAAAACAGTCTGGTTATTGGTGAAGTGATCCCTGAACCGGATGAGAATACAATGATCGATTTATCTGAATCAGAGCTTCTGAGGACCATTGAAGGTTATTATGGATTTAAGGAAGGTAAAAAAAGTTATCGATTAAATTTACCGGGGCCAAATACCGGAAAAGGAAAATATCAATATGGTGATTTTTTCTCGTTAAGTCGGGAGATGCTTTTTGAAGAAGGTGGTGGCATTTTAGAAAGCATCAGTGGGATATGGGTATTAGGGGATAAACTGATAACACTGCTTGGTACAGAACAGGAGCAGGAATCCTGGAATGAAAAGGAAGAAGCAGAAGGTGAAGCTTTTGTTTCACCATATGAAGATGCTCCCCTGAAACTAGAAATTAGTTTGTCCGGTGATCAACCGATATTATCAGGAATTATTTACGAATCTGAAGTTGAACTCACCAAAACCAAAAGATAACCTCTATGGTAGAAAAGTAGAGTGATCTATTATTCCAATCGCGGAATTTCTATTTGGTGAATTAGGATAGGTGTTTTATGCTGGTTTAAAAAACATCATGTTGAAAGTTTGTTTTTAGATAGATCTTATTACAATGACTACAAATGTACTCACCCTCACCGGCACAATAATCGTTTCTGCATCGCAAGCCCTTTTTATGACAGGTCTTACATCTCGGCACAAGTTTTTGGCCACACGCCAAACATTCTTTTTTTTCCAGTTTTTCCATCAAAGTGGCTCACAACTGTTTTAAATATTCAGATCGTTCAAATAGTATCCATAAATATTATAATTATACAAGCCTTGAATAAAACCCTGATGTTTCTCAATCTGACATTAAATGTATTGGTATTGCTTCCAAAAAGAAGTCTTTTAAATCTTTCCCTGATAGGGTATAATCGCCAATAATTCTGAAGGTGGTTCTGTATTCCGGTTTATTCTCCCCTATGACCAACATTAAGCTTGTGTCTTCATCGAAAAGGAAAAGCTTGTACCTGACCCAATTTCACTTTCAACCTTGATATTGGATTGGTGAAGCTCCAGAATTTTTTTCGTGATGGCTAATCCTAATCCCGAATGACCGGTTTTGATTTCTCGACTTTTATCCAATTGAAAAAAACGATCAAAAATAGACGGTAGCGCTTCCTTTGGTATTCCGCATCCGCTATCAGAAATACATACTTTTATTTCATTGCCCCCTGAACTCATTGAGATGGTAATATTACCATTATCTGGTGTAAAACGAAGGGCATTTTCGATTAAGTTATCAAAAACACGTTCAATTAACCCAATATCAGCGGTTACAAAAGGGAGCTGGGCCTTAAAATCAGGGATCAGTTTGATCTTTTTTTCCTCGGCTTTCAATTCAAATTTCTGTAATACATCGTGGACCAGTTCACTGAGGTTAAAGGGTTCTTGTGTCACCTGGATTTCGTAAGACTCCAGTTTTGCAAGTTCCAGCAAGCGATTCACTAACTGATTCAAATGTTCACAGTGGTTGATGGCAACCTTTAAATAAAGGCCTTGCTCATTTTCGGATAACTTATTTTTTTTCAACAACATTGTTTCTATGTAACCTTGCAGTGTTGCCAGGGGAGTTCTTAGATCATGGGAAATATTAGCAATTAAATCACGGCGCATGGTGTCGGCTTGAATCAATTGTTCCATTTGCTCTTCAATCTGCTCTGCCATTTGTTTGAAGGTGATACCCAACCGTGATATTTCATCATCAGAGTTTTGAAATCGTTGAAAAGAAAATTTTATTTCATCCCGTTTTTCTCCTGCTTTGAAAGCTTCCATCATTTTGGTCAGTTCTTTTAAACGTCCGGTTAAAACCGCAAATAATAATAAGCCTGTGATGAGTGCGAACAATAAACTGGCGACAATGATCCAGGTACTCAGGGTCAAAATATAACTTCCCTTAAGTTTTTGAACGACAGAATCATAGCTTTCTCCACCTAAAATGATATACAGATATCCTTGTAATTGACCTTTTTCCGGAATACGCGCCACAGAAAATATTTTTTTCCTTTTAGGATCCCGTGGGTCATCACCCATTATTGGTAATTTAGCTTTAGGATCTAATAGTTCTTTAATCGTTTGGATGTTAACGGTTTGCCGTTTGACCTTACCTAATGGTGCTGAAAAGGCTAGGATTTGACCACTTGTATCCAGTAAATAGATTTCCAGACTTGGATTCACAACCATCAACATTGAAAATACTTCTTTTAATGCCTTATTGTTAACGTTTTGGTCCTGGATGAGCAATTTTTCTTTAGCAATTTGTTCTGCCAGCTTCACATTTAGCTTTTGGTTGATCTCTTGCTGATAAAGATCAGTGGAAAACAGCGCTACAAATACCAGTGATAAACCAACTAGGCTGAATAGTATGGCTAAAATTACGGCTAACTTTGAGTATAGGGATTTAAACATAGATAGTGAGCTCCTTATGACTCGATTTCCTTAAATTGATAGCCGACTCCCCAGGCTGTTAAAATATATTGTGGTTGAGCGGGATTGAGTTCTATTTTAGATCGTAGACGATTAATGTGTGAATTGACCGTATGTTCGTATCCATCATGCCCGTACCCCCATACCTGATCCAGTAGTTGTGATCGTGTAAATACCTGGCCGGCATGTCCGGCAAAAAAGAATAGTAAGTCGAATTCCTTGGCAGTTAATTCAACTTTATTTTCCCCAATGGTCACTTTGCGTTTTGATGGATCAATGACCATTTCATCAATATGGATCTTTAATTGGTTTTCTTTTTTTTGGGGGGATTGTAACTCACTAACACGACGGAGAATGGCTTTGACTCGGGCCATTAATTCCCTGATACTGAAAGGTTTGGTGACGTAGTCGTCAGCCCCCATTTCCAATCCCAGCACCCGGTCTAATTCTGTTGATTTTGAGGTCAAAATCAGAATTGGCGTATATATCTGTTTTGCCCGGATGCGTTGACAAATTTCTAATCCATTGATTCCAGGTAACATGAGATCCAAAATAACCAGATCAAAATGATGTTCCTGAATCAGCGAATAGCCGGTTTCTCCATCGAAAGCCAGGTGTACTTCAAAAAACATATCTTTTAGGTGGAGTTCCAGTAACTGCGCCAGGTCCTGGTTGTCTTCAACGATCAGTATTTTTTGTGGCATATTAGTATTTTCTTAATTTCAAAGTAAAATGATACATTTATAGTCTTGTTTTATATCAAATGTTAACTATTGAATAGCATTTCTTCCAGAAAAAACCTGTGGATTTAATTAACTGTTATGAAAATGTGATACTTTCGTTATAATTGTTTGTATCTAATGGATTATGATGATGATAACAACTGGCGAAAAAGTGCCTGTTTGTTTTTAGCTAATTCATTTTTAAACGATTGTTAATAAGGAGGATCTATGAAAACAATCAGCATTTTTATGACTTTACTCATTTTAGGGATATTTATTGTTTATACAGATAAGAATCACAATGAGCTGGTTGCTGAACAAAACGCGATGATGGAAACTTTCAAACAAAATCCTGACTTAAAAGTGGCTACTTTCGCCGGAGGGTGTTTTTGGTGCACGGAATCGGATTTTGAAAAAGTAGATGGTGTCGTTGAAGCAGTATCCGGATATACCGGCGGACAATCAATGAATCCAACTTATGGAGAGGTTTCCGGTGGTGGCAGTGGCCATATTGAAGCCGTACAGGTTTACTATGATCCCCAAAAAGTCACTTACAATCAATTATTAGATATTTTTTGGCGTCACGTAAATCCAACAGATGGTGGTGGACAATTTGTCGACCGTGGTGACCAGTATCAAACGGCTATTTTTTTCCATGATAATCAGCAACGTCAATTAGCTGAAGCTTCAAAAATGAAAATGGAGCAATCCGGGAAATATAAATCTCCGATTGTCACAGTTTTTAAAGATTTGACGAAGTTTTATGATGCAGAAAAATATCACCAGGATTATTATAAAAAAAATCCGGTTCGATATAAGTATTATCGATGGAATTCCGGAAGAGATCAGTATTTAGATAAAACCTGGCCTAAAATGCCGATGAACAGTAAGAATGATAAGAATCGTCAAGGTATGTGGTCAAAACCGGATCAAGAAGTTATTAAACAAAAATTGACGCCAATGCAGTATAAAGTCACACAAATGGAGGGAACCGAACCCGCCTTTAATAATCAATTTTGGGATAATAAAAAAGCGGGTATTTATGTGGATATTGTTTCTGGAGAACCCCTGTTCAGTTCTACAGATAAATACAAGTCCGGTACCGGTTGGCCTAGTTTTACCCGCCCCATCGATTCTGAATTGATTGTCGAAAAAAAAGATACCAAGTTTTTTATGGTTCGCACGGAAGTCCGCAGTAAATATGGAGACTCTCATTTAGGACATCTTTTTGATGATGGCCCCGCTCCAACCGGATTACGCTATTGCATTAATTCAGCCTCATTGCGATTTATTCCTAAAAATGAATTAAAAAACAAAGGTTATGGTGATTTCTTAAAACTGTTTGCAGGAAAATAAAATTAGGGGGGTGATCATTCATTAATAATTACCCCCCGGCTTCTAATTTATTCCTGGAACTTTCAGCCAACTAATTAATACCTGTCCTTCATTTGTAACCGCACCAGTTTACAACCCGCTAAATAGCTTATTTATTTCGGATGATATATTAAAAAAGACAACTTACAGAAAACCTGTGTTTTAATCCATAGTAACCTCAGCCACTGAGCGAAGTCGAAAAAAGGAAGATGTGTTTCATATAATTGGAAAAAGAAGAATAATAAAATAGTCAATGGCCGGATTTTACGATAGATAAGTCCTTTACATTATTGAAGTGACTATAGTAATTGCTGTTTTATGAACAATTAATATTCTTAATCCTAAAAAAGGTTTTAATGGAGATTTTTGCGGCTACATTTCAATCCGTGGCGATATTAATGGGGATCGGGTTAGTTGGGTTTTGGATTTTAGCTAGAAAAACTGTACCATTGGATGTATTGAAAGTACTGACACCGCTTGTTTTGGAAGTTTCCCTCCCCTGTATGATCTTTAGCAATATCATTTTGAAATTTAATCCCCAGACAGATATTGATTGGTGGCATCTTCCCCTCTGGTGGTTTGCGATGATATCACTTTTTTTGGTATTGAGCCTGGTCGGAATGTTCTTCGTTGATAGTAAAAACAAAGGTGAAGCCGGCATTAGTTTACTGTTTCCCAACGCTACTTTTTTCCCAATGGGGATTATTCCCATTATTTTTGGAAAAAACTCACCACTATTAGTAGAATTGTTTATATTTACAATCTTTTTCCCGATATTAGTATTTAATGGATACTCGTATTTTTTTAGGAAAAATCAGCCAAAAAGAAAATTTTCTTTAGCAGAATCAAAGATTTTGAATTCTGTTCTATTGGCCACTTTAATGGCTGTGATTTTGAAGTTGACAAAAGTTGATCGGATAATTCCGGATTTTGTAATAACGGTGGTAAATATTGTTGGGTTAACAGCTTTACCTTTAATTATGATAACACTTGGAGGGAACGTTTATGTCGATTTTCAGCGTCGAGGCGGTATTGCCTGGAAATCAATGATTCGATTTGTGTTTGTTAAAAATTTGATTTTTCCGATGGTTACACTTGGTTTCCTGGTATTGGTGCAGCCCCCTAAAAATGTATCCATACTGATCTTTTTGCAAAGTGTTGTTCCACCATTGAGTGCCGTTCCTGTTTTTGTCGGGAGGGCAAAAGGAAATGTGGCTCTGACGAACCAGTTTTTGGTTTCTAGTTTCTTGTGTGCGATAATATCGATCCCGATTTGTATGTATTGCTATAGCTTATTTTTTGAAATTTATTAAGTCTGAATTCCTGGGTCTTCTGATCAATAATTGATTATTTATCTTTGAAATGGGAAGCGATTTCTTTCAGTTTCGATTCGATTTGTTTAAAGGCTTCAACGATTTTGGGATCAAAATGTGTCCCTGAACCTTCATAGATGATTTTACAGGCTTTATCATGGGTAAAACCCGGTTTATATACACGTTTACTGATTAAAGCATCATAAACATCAGCCACTGCCATCAACCGGCCTGATAAGGGAATACTTTCTCCACTAAGTTGATTAGGATAGCCGGATCCATCCCATTTTTCATGATGGGTAATTGCGATTTCCCTGGCAAACTTTAGAAATGAGTTTTTGCCCAATTCTTTTTCTGCTACTCTCAAAGCCTTGCTTCCTAACTCAGCATGAGTCTTCATTATTTTGAATTCCTCCACTGTTAATTTACCTGGTTTTAGTAGAATGTGATCAGGAATACCGACTTTTCCGATATCATGCAAAGGTGCCGATTTATATAAAAGTTCAATGGATACATCATCAAGAAAATCCTTAAAGCCCTCTTTATCCTTCAGATGTTCAGCCAGTTCGCGCATATACCTTTGTGTCCTTAGAATATGGTTTCCTGTTTCATTGTCCCGGGTTTCAGCCAGAGATGCCAGTGCACGAATAGTTACATCTTGCGTTTGCTGTAATTCATCGGTTCTTTTTTTCAATCCCAGAATCATGGCATTGGTATATTTTGCCATGATACCAAATTCATCGTTACTGGCAACAGGGACCCTGGTATCAAAATTACCATTGGTTGCTTTTTGCAAAGCCTGGGTCTCTTTTTTAAAAAATAGTTCCAGGTTTCTGGAATATGATCTGATGATATTAAAAAGGTGTAAAAGAATGATGCCAGCCACAAACCCCAGTTCCATTAGAATTAAAAACTGAGCTCTTGGAAGAGAGACATTGATCCCAATTTGTCTGATCCAATCAATATCTTTATTGACGATTAGAAAGACAACAGCGGTTATAAACAGAACCATCGAAGTTGAAAACAGCGTTAACTTTTTGGGTTGAGAAAAATAGTGATCATCCAACTCCATGGTTTGACCTGATTGCGCAAAAAATTGACTCAGTTTCCACTCTTTTTCCAAACTCAGATCGATGGCGGCAAAGAAACCAAGCATGGCATTTGCCAGGACAAGTTTCAAACCACTTGAGATAGGAAATTCATAATACAATGTATTAAAAATTGTTAAGATCAAGCCATTGATTATAAACAGCCCCAGTTCCATTTGAAACAAAACGCGTGACTGTCTCTTATATTCAAATTGATCTATGACTCGCTTTTTAAGCTGAATCCGGATAAAATACTGAATAATATAGGCAATTCCAAGATTGATCAATAACTGCCAAATAGATAAGGAATCCAGAAAGGGGCATACCTGACCGCCATATACGGTTAACGCTAGACAACCGGTAATATAGTGAATTGTTGATCTTTTCATGGGGATTGCTTAAATTTGTTAGATTTCCGGTTTTAAACTCGTTAAATATACCGTCCTTTAATGCAAATGATCTAAAGCTGAACCATAAATTGAAAGCCAAAGAATTGCAAAGGTCAATTTTTATTATTCAATATCAACAGTCGGTTAATAAACCTTTAAAACAAGTTAACCAGCGCGAAATTATTGACTTTGGTCAATGAGTTTTTGAAAAAAGAATCAGTAAGCATTTGACCCTTATTATCATAAATGCTTTGCTGAAACTTGTAGACAGCATTTGGAAATATCCCTATAAATTTGGAATTTTTGAGGGGGAAATCTAATGTAAGAAAATTAAAATCGCCTTGAAATATTAAAAAAACCAAAATTATGAAAACTACCAGGAAGGTTGCCATCATTGTCAGAGAAGAAACATCGAAAACATGTGTGGGCAAAGGATGCTTGAATGCATTTTATCAGAAAATTGATGCTTTTGAAAAATACCAGGATGAGTCCTTAGAATTAGTGGCATTTTGTGATGATGGTGGTGTTTCGGAAGATCCGATTGAAAATATTCGTAATCGTATTGAGAAATTCAAAAAAATTGGTGTTGATATCGTTCATGTTTCCACATGTATCCGTGCAAAAAGCCCTATTTATAAAGAAATGCTAGTACTGTTTTCCAAAGAGTTTGACGTTATGGGATATACCCATGGATCTGCAGTACGAAAAAAATCTATGCATCACCACTCCCAAGAAAACCTTTAGCAATTTTCAATTTCCTTACCCTTAGCTGTATGTTGAGCACTGAATTTCCGGTTCTCTGAGCACTGAATTTGTGATGCTTTGAGCTGTTTCATAAATCAAGGTTCAACGCAAAGGAAAACATCTATAGAATAATCATAAGCTTATTTAATAGGATTTATTTCATCTTTTATAATACTTACTTGTGATCTATTTATGAAGTTTTTATTAGGATTAAAAAAAGGTATTCAATTGAAAACAAACACTATAAATATCTGATTCATATAGGACTATTATAATCTAATATAAAACTTGCATTCCTTCCCAGAAGTGATTATGATGTTATCAAGTAATCAATACTTTGTTTCTGCTGCAAATAAAGGTTATGAAAATAAAATGTTTGTAGTTTCGCCTTTTGGTTATTATGTTTTTGAGAACATTCCCCCGTGTTCTTATTTGCGTCAAGTAAACGATCTTAAGACGGAACTACAAACGATGTGACTAATGTTACTAATAAAACTCAGGTGATTTTTCTTTTAATCACAATCCATCCTTAATAAACTTCAAGTGTTCCGATAACAATATCTGCTTAACAGGTGAAATTCGCTTCATTTCTGCCGAAATCTAAAAGTAATACGATATCTATAACTGCCGATAGAATTTTAACACGAGCCTTTACAGATAGATGAACTTCATCTAGGAATACTGTAAATTATGCACAAACTTGCTGTTGAGTTGATTGAATGGCTAAATCCGAAAACATTAAATCGAATTTTTGAGAAATGTAAAAAATATATTCAGGGTATTTATTTTACAAAAAAATATTGAGGGGTTTTGGTTCTAATAATGGGAAATGTAAAAAATCAAAGTATATTAACAAAACGATTTGTTCTCCAGGTTTTTGTGATCACTTTTAGTCGATTGCTTATGAATACTGCCCGTCGTTTTGTATATGCTTATGTACCGGTCTTAAGCAGAGGTGTTGGTGTTCCCGTAACCTCGATTACATCCTTGATTGCTATTAATCAAGGGACATCAGTCCTGGCGATTGTATTTGGCCCCCTGGGGGATCGATTCGGTTATAAATTGATGATATTAATCGGGTTAATGTGTTTAAGTTCAGGAATGCTGGCCGCCGGGATCTTGCCTTTTTATGCCGTATTGACTCTAGCAATGTTATTAGCAGGCCTGGGAAAATCGATTATAGACCCAGCCATACAAGCTTATGTTGGGCAACGGGTGAGTTATGAAAAACGTGGCCTGGTTATCGGATTACTCGAAATGGCCTGGGCCGCAAGTACTTTAGTGGGTATACCAGTTGTGGGACTATTAATTGAAAAAGCCGGTTGGCAGGCACCTTTTTTGACAATAGGTGCCTTAGCCTTAATTTGTCTTATTATTGTCTGGATTATTTTTCCAAAAGAAAAGAAGAATTTAACTAAAAGTCAAATAAACAATAATAATATACTAATTCAGCTGAAAACCCTGGTAAGGAGCCGTGTTACATTATCTGCGATCCTGTTTTCTCTGTTAATCGCCACCGCCAATGATAATATTTTTGTGGTTTATGGTGTTTGGATGGAAGGTTCTTTTAATCTGGGAATAGTAGCCCTGGGATTAAGCACAACAGTCATTGGAGTCGCTGAGCTTCTTGGTGAGGGATTTACTGCTTTCTTTTCAGATCGCCTGGGACTTAAAAAAGCAATCGTTATCGGTTTAATTATTTCCGGTATAAGTTTTATTTTATTGCCCCTTGCCAATCACAATTTATCTTTGGCCTTATCAGCTTTGTTTGTTATTTTTTTGAGTTTTGAATTTACCATAGTTTCATCAATGAGCCTGGTCAGTGAGCTAACGCCTAAATCCAGAGCGGCTATGTTGTCCGCTTTTTATGCCGCGGGTGGTGTCGGACGAGTAATTGGTGCCAGTATGGGCGGATACACATGGAAGTATTTTGGACTAATTGGGATTAGTATCGTTTCTACTTTTTTGACAATATTAGCACTGGTGATTTTGCTATGGGGTTTAAAAGGATGGAAAAGATCATCAGTGTGATAATTTTATAGCTAAATATGAGTGGATCAGTTTTAATATCCTGTCCCGATAATTTTTCTTTTGATTCAATAAAATGGTAAAAGGAAAAAGTCCGCGTGAAGTTTTGAAGTACCCTGCATAGTTATAGATGCCCGTCAGTGTACCCGATTTAACTAGTACTCCTTTTTTTTCAGTGAGCAAATGGTGATGACTTTTAAAACTTTCCAGTACTTGCATCATCATATTGGCGGTCATTAAATTGTCTCTGGATAGCCCGGAAGCTTCTTTAAACTTAAAAATATTTTCGTCAAATTGATAGGTTTTCTGAACATATTCCTGAAAAGCAGATTCTGATTTTGCTAAATTTGCCGGGAATCCGGATTTTTCGCCACCTGCTGTTAAAAAAATCTGGTTGGCAATATAATTATTGGAGTATTTCAGTAAGCCGGTTAATATGTAATCCAAATCATGGCTATTATAATGACGATACTTCAAATTCCAGGACTCAGATACCGATTGGATGGTTATCCTGGATTCTGAGATTTTGATTCCCTGTTTTTTTAAAAAAAACTGAAATAACTCCCCGACATATTGTAAACTTTCATAGTAATCCTGAGTTAGACTGATACGCCCGGTTGAACCAGTCTTTATTGATTCTCCTTTTTTAGCTGCTAATGGTGTCAAAGGTGTCTCTTTTTCTGCGGATTTGATTTCACCACTTTTTAAGCGTTGAATATTGATAGTATTGAAGTTGACGACCAAAGCTCCCACTAATGCATCGTATGGATTAGTGCTATTAGATGTCCCAGGAATGGTAATATTAGGTTCAAAGCTGGAATGATCCAGATAAATCTGATTGATATATCTAACCCCGCTTTGAGCGAGATTTTTTACTATTTTTTCAATCTCTTCTGAAATCAGAAAGGGATCACCATATCCCTTTATTAGTAAATTATGGTGATGATCGGCATAAAATTCTGTTTTAAAACGATAATTTATACCTAATTTATTAATGGCAATCTGGGCACTCAATATTTTAACAATGGAAGCTGGGATAAAGGGTTTATTCGCTTGGTAGCTAAATATTGTCTGACCTTTTTCATTATGGATTAATACGGAACCGTTATGAATCAATTGCTTGATTTCATGTTCCAGTTGTTTTGATTCATTAGCCTGGGTAGGTATGGAAAGACTACAGAAAAGAAGTGTCAGGGATAGCAGCTTGAAAACAAATTTTAGAAAGGAAAGTTTTGAAATCATAGCAGTTTATGATTTGCAAGGAGTGAAGCGGGTTCGCTTCACATTGCTTTGGGATTATGGATTAAAAAGCTCGATAATTCGGCGCCTCTTCTGTGACATAAACATCATGGACATGACTTTCTTTTAAACCCGCTGCTGAAATTTCAACAAACTGAGCCTTTGTCTGAAGTTCTTCAATAGTTTCACATCCTGTATAACCCATCCCAGATCGTAGTCCCCCGACGAGTTGATAGATGATATTAGTTAACGGTCCTTTATAGGGAACCCGACCTTCGATCCCTTCAGGTACCAGTTTTTTATTATCATCTTGTCCTTCCTGAAAATATCGATCTTTACTACCTTCTTTCATAGCGCCGATGGATCCCATACCACGGTATTGCTTGTATCTTCTCCCCTGGTAATGAATCACTTCTCCCGGGCTTTCATCAGTTCCGGCAAACATACTTCCAGCCATAATAACGGAAGCACCACCTGCAATAGCCTTAACAACTTCTCCGGAATATTTAATGCCACCGTCTGCTATGATCGATTTGTTAAATTTTTTGGCGACTTCACTGCAATTATAAATAGCTGACAATTGTGGAACACCGATTCCTGCCACAATTCGGGTAGTACAGATTGACCCTGGTCCGATACCGACTTTGACTGCATTGGCACCGGCTTCGAACAGTGCTTCAGTAGCTGCGGCTGTAGCAACATTGCCGGCAACAATATCAATATTTGGGAACTGCGCTTTAACTGATTTAAGCTTTGCCAATACATTTTGGGAATGGCCATGGGCGGTATCCAGGACCAGTAAATCTACACCGGCGGCAACCAGTGCTTCGGATCTTTCATTGGCATCAATACCGGTACCAATGGCGCCACCCACCAATAACCTTCCTGACGTATCTTTACTGGCGAAAGGGTATAAACGTGTTTTTTCAATATCCTTTTTGGTGATTAAGCCAGTGAGTTCATAATCATTATTAACTCTCAATAACTTTTCTATTCTGTATTTATGAAGCAGTTTTTTGGCATCTTCCGGTGTGATGGTATCGGTAACAGTTACCAGTTTTTCTCCTGATGTCATCACTTCAGATACCTGCTGCTCAAAATTGGTCTCAAAGCGTAGATCCCGATTGGTTAAAATACCGACCAGCTTTTTGCCTTCGGTGACGGGTAAACCTGATATGTTGGTTTCATGCATTAAATCCAAGGCTTTTTGAACCGTATCGGTGGGTGATACACATACAGGATCAGTAATGATACCGCTTTCAGACCGTTTAACCTTGCTTACTTCACTCGCTTGTTCTTCAAAGGTTAAATTT
>Ga0233437_1003615_pt1 | contig 19924 bp, 13 predicted proteins | sample SI_122_August201_FD_182714 | JGI IMG/M metagenome (GOLD analysis project Ga0233437, IMG submission 182714) | Seawater microbial communities from Saanich Inlet, British Columbia, Canada - SI_122_August2016_200_MG | ecosystem: Environmental > Aquatic > Marine > Inlet | place: Canada: British...
AAATTGTGATTGATTGAATTCTCTGTACTGCCAGCATTATATAACTATGATGCCGCTGGATAAAGGCAATAGTGTAAAGACCACCATTATAGTTGACTATTTTTACCGGTTCAATATTATAAGATTTTATGGAATCCGATGATGGTTTGAAATAAGAGACTTTACAAATTTTTCTCTCGATGATTGCTTTAATGATGCTTTCAATTATTTCGTTGTATGGCCTATAGTCAAAAAGTCCAGCAGAATATTGCTCAAAATATGATTCTGCCAATCCTTTCCTGGAATCAAGAAAAACATTACTTGGGACTATCTGCTCGATTTTTGAAAAGAGCGAAGTGATATCCTCTTCCAATGCAGTATTTCTGAATATTTTTAGATTTTCTTTTAATGTATGGGCAGCAAGATATTCATTTATACCGATGGGGATAGGAATAAAATTTTTAAATCGTGTATCAAGATACCAAATATTTTCATTACCTTGCAGCTTTTCTGAATAGATTGGGATACCAGCTTCGGAGAGTGCAATAAAATCTCGTTGCAACGTTCGACGCGATATTTTATTTTCAAATTTATCGAGAAGTGACGATGTTGAAAGTTTCTGCCCTAAAGATAGGATCTGAAGAATTCTTAAGAGTCTATGGATTTGAGAATTTTCAGGCACAATATTAACCTAGCTGTTTTTCCTTAAGTATTCTAATACAGAATCCCATGTAGGGTATTTTCTCTCTAGCCCGAAATGCAGATGTTCACCGGGGAAATTGCTGGCACCATTTTCTTCCCTATCATCAATTAAAAACGCGCCACTATTAAGATTTTTATGATGGCTTAGAATTAATCGTTTCCAGGCAATTAAGAAGTTACGATTATTGCCAAGTTGCCAGATAAGCCGACCACCCCAATGACCGACAGGGTCTCCTTCACCAAACCGCATATATTGCTTTAACCTTTTTTGCAACGTTGCTTTTGATGTACCCCCACCAGCTTTACCAATGTACAGAACCTGTGTTTCATTTACCCAGTTACTTTTTAATTTATCTATCTGAATTGTGGGATCTTTACCTTTAAAATGTCCTCCATAATTAGTGTGCAAAAAATCTGCAGGTTGATCATTATTCAATACCAAATAAATCCCCATTTGTCTGGGCACTTGGCTACATTCATACATCATTAATGTATCTATTGAGATAAAACCTTCCATACCAAAAGTTTTCATATCTTCAATGTTGTCATAAATCATATTTTATTCTCCGATATTAATTTGTTATAATGGAAATATTATAATACAATACTCTGTGACTAAACTGGTGTATCCCTTTAATAATGTTATGTTTGATACTATGTCTAGATTATTCATAGTAGTGAAAAACCGTGGCATACGATGCTTTTATCATGTCCAAAACGGTGTTGTTGTAATCCGCTTCATTTTTTAAAATGATAAAATGTGAATCTGGATATCTGTCTGGATTTTTATGAGGAGATGCATTTTCAGGACATATCTCTTTGTGAATCACGTATATTTTAACTTCTTTCCTGACAATAACATAAGCAAATACTTTTTTCCTCTGTTGTTTAGGTACATTCAAAGTAAATGTCGTTGGGGTATAATTAACATATTCCGACTTAAGCTGAAATTCCTTAATTGCATCATCATGGATCCTTTTGCTTAGTAGTATAATTTCGTTTGACACATTATCAGCTTTTCTCTTGTCTGAGAATTCTACCCAATTCTGTCAACATGATTCAATATGATCAATTTGTGTTTTTTAAAGAGATCATCTTTTGGTCAACACCATGCTTCTCAATTTCAAAAAGATCACTCTTTTTCACCTCATGAGTATTTGCTTTGATCTCAAACGGGAACAATTCTGGTGTATTGATTATTGCAGGATATGGATTAACTGACATTTCTGAGGAGGCTAATAATGTTTCCAAAATCCAATTAATAAGAACAGGTGAGTTGATCTCAATTTTTGATGGAGCTACATATAGGCTGGGAGTTACCATCTTAATAAGCCCCCAATCTTTAATTGTTGTAATCACCTCCTCTGCGCCGACCTCGACGTAACGACGATCACCATAAAATTCTTTGATTCGTCTTTTTACCTGGGTTGTTTTAATTCTTTTTTGAGTTAAAAAATGTCTCCCCAGAGTTCTAGCTATTTGTTTAAAAAACGGATATGTATAACAGAGAATACCCCAATAAATAAAAATTCTTTCCTGCTCAGATAAATCGGGTAATAGTAATAATGCTTTATTTTGAATACGAGTTCGAGAAATCCATATCTTTTTTAGCATCGAGATAGCTTTTTTACGACGATTATTACCTGAGATAAAGTCAGATAGAAAAGAGTCCAATTCAGCGAAATCCCAATTACTGTTTTCAGCAATTTTAAATGCGACATACTCCATATAAATGAGTCTTAGGTTTTTTTCATAATTAATATGGTTATTTTTATTCATTACCTCTAGAAATCCTTACAAATGGTACGATAACCTCTTCTAAACTAGCTCCACCATGCCCAAGAGTACTGTGCCCGGTTGATCGAAATGCAAAATTGTCTCTTGCAACTAAAACAAACAGATCATCAGGTAATCCAGCTTTATCCCATTTTAAAGCTGATTCATATTCCTCCACAGTCTCATCACAAATAGATTCATGTCTATAAATACGACATCGTTCTCCACGAGTTTCGGCTAGTACTCCCTGGTTGATTGCCCCAGTACCTACACTATCTTTAAAGCCATGATCGGAAGTAACAAACACATCGAAGTCTTTATCTAGCCAGAAATCAAATAAATCAGAAAGATAACCCTTTTTTAACCATACTTTGGATTGAGCTAATAATCCTGGGATTCCCTGAGTGATACCATGGAGCATATCGTCAATCGAATTCACAACCATCCCAGCTTTTGTTATTTTTCTTAAATCCGTATTCCGAAATGATAGCTCTGCTTTAATATCAGCTAGTTTTTTCATGTAGAATACTTCGTTAGCTGAATAATCTTTATCCGTCCATAATTTTTGCCAAAGTCTTTTTTCAGCACTTGTATTTGATATACTACCTGGGAAATAAATAGGTGCCTCGCCAGCAAAAATGGACTGCCTTGAGATTGAGGTCAGGGTCGGTATCCATGCAAAAACGGCGTGTTCATCATATTGATAACCATTACCATGCACACTATACCAATCTTTAATCTGATGCCAATGCATCATATTTAATCCGTCGATAACTATTAGAGCAATTTTTCTACCCTTGAAATTCTTGTCAATATAATGTGGAATATGATGAACCATTGATGGTGTAGGAATTGGCGAAAGAGTCGTGATAGACTTAAACCGAGTATGAACCCATTTCTCAAATTGCATTTCAATACGATTCGTAATAAAACAATAGTCCTTTTGTTTGGATTCTTGAACTTTTTCTTCCAAAGAATAGTATTGGTAAGTCAAACGACCAAATAAAACACTAATTTTAAACCAATCACGATGATCCTGAATTTCCTGTTTAAGCAGGTCAATAACGGTTTTAAGATTATTCTCAAAATAACTTTCGATTTCTAGTCCGGCTTCTTTAACAACTCCAAACATTGCCCAGTCAGGAATAGATTTTGCGTTTGGTACTACAATTGGTGATAATATTTTTTCTGTAAAAAGATTATCCAAAAGCCTTCGAACATCCCCGTCACTAAAGGGGATTCTCTCAACAGATGAATCACTCACACCATTTACTTGTACCTCTTCGAAAACGAACTTTATCCATTCATCTTGTAGATATTTGTAAAATATTTGTCTAGATTGAACAATTTGACTTAGAGGTAGCCAAGCTAACCTGGAATTCTTTTTTATTTCCTTGAGTAAATATTCATCGATAATAGGTGGGTATATTTCATCGCAATAATGACGGCGAAGTAGATAAATAATGAGTTCACGTGGGCTATTAATTATTTCTGGATCAACCTTATAAACACTTTTTAAAACAAATTTACACGTTTCAGAGTCTGATAATGATCTGGTTATATTTTGACAAGTCGAATACAATTCATCCATTTTATTCTTATCAATATGCTTGATAACGGGGTAGGACAAGTAAGGAAATAGAATTGGCAAAGAAACTTCGATTTTTTGAATATCTCTATGGAGTTCATATGGTGCAAATTCATAAGGTTCCGATTGAGAACCGAAGACGATAATTAATACATCACCATTATGATCAGGATTGTTCCGCCAGACAGATTCATAAAAATAGTAAAATGCTAAAGAAGTTGAATATGAATATACTTTAAAAGAATTCCTCCGAATGTTGTCCTGAATTGTTTCATCAAAAAACAAATCATCAGGGTCTTCCACAATGATACTCCGGTAAGGTTGCCCATCGAAATGATTTAAAATGTATTTCCGCCAATCAGTCATCAGAACCTTTCACTTGAAGAATAACAATCGGATATAAATTGGGGACCACGTTCCTAAGTTGATCTATTTCCTGCTCCCAAACCATCCGTTCATGATGCAATTTTTTCCCCCGGTAGTCTTTAACTTCTTCCAGCCCCAACTTTTCAATGGCAGATTGCTTAATATCAAATGCATATTGTCCTTTTTCTATCCTGGTTTTTATATCCTGTCGATGCTTTTCTAACATACTATCGTAAACATGGCGGTAATTACTTTGGCTAATTTTTTCAATTTCTTTATATGTTGTGAATGCTTCATCGGCAGAAAAACCTTCTTGAATTGTCACAATTCCATTTGTTGAAATTAGCCTATCCCATATCCTATATGCTGTTGGTTGTAGAACATTACCATCCCTATTTATAAATAACGGCATATATTCTTGTTTAGTTACTTTAATAGTTTGTAGTTCTATACACCATAATGACCATATCCCCGTTACTTCGGTAGATACTCCCCCTATTTGCATAAAAGGAATGCTTTGACCAGGAATAAAGCGATTATCTTTACCTAACAGTTCCTGAACCTTCGGACTCTCTAAGGTTAGATGTCTATAACCTGTTGATTGAGCAGTATCCCAACCAAAAACGATTTTTTTAAAGTGCTCTCCATCAGGCCAAAGGAGTGAGTATCCAAAAAGATCTTTTTTTACTTTTCCTCCACTCCAATCCAGAAAACTTGTTGTCATTTGTTCTACCCAGAATGGTAATTGATTATCAAGGTAACTCTTGGATAACTCAAGCATATTCTCATCAAAACTATCTTCCAACATTGTGTTGATCGAACTTTGTTCATCAGCCTTTCTTTGAATCTGTCCAAGTATTATTTCGATATTTTCTTCCACAGTTTCTGGATAAGAAATCGAATTCATGTATAGTTTCTCAAAATCAATGTCATATTCAGCAGTGTCTAAAACATCAGACGTTTTATCAACTCCAAAATCATTAAGTATTTGTGTCAGTTTTTCTTCTAGTATCTCCTGAACACGAAACTCTACGCTATTCTCAAAAACAAAATTGAATACACGTACAATTTTATCTTGACCGATTCGGTCAACACGACCAATTCGCTGCTCAACTCGCATGGGATTCCACGGCAAGTCGTAATTCACAACAATGTGAGCAAATTGAAGGTTTAACCCTTCGCCGCCAGCGTCTGTTGAAACCATTATTCTTGCATCTTGTGCAAATGTAAGCTGCGCTTCTATCCGTTCATTCAAACCCATACTTCCGTTGAGTAGTACCGATGTAAAACCTCGTAATCCCAAAAACTCTTTCAACATTTTCTGTGTTTCGACAAACTCAGTAAACACTAAAACTTTCAAATTCGGATCATTTTCTTCACGCTGAAGACTATAGATCAATGTTTCCAAATTCATAGCGCGGATATCCGGACCACTAGCCTCACATCTCTTTGCTAATTCAATGATTCTTTCTACTGTGCCATGTTCTAATTGGATGTTTGAGATATGTTGATTAATTATCTTCTCATAGCGTTCCTGTCCATTTAAATCCCACCAATCCACTTCTTCTCCAATAACCTTCTCAACATCAGCCAATATATCAAGGTCTTTAACAGCTTTTAATCGTTTTTCCAAAGATACACGAATAGCTTGTGTCGAGCTACTGACAAGCCGTTGCATTAGAACCATGAGGAATCCAATATATGTTCGTTTTTCTTTCATTGCTCGATTATATTCGGTCTTTACATACTCAGTAACCTCTGTATATAGTTGTTCCTGCAATGAGTCCTTTGTTGTCCATCTTATCGGTTTGAGTTTGGTTACTCTTGGTTTAAACAATGGATTCCCATCATTATCGATCGTTTTTCGCTTTTCATTTCGGATAATAAATGGTTTGAGTTTGGACTGCTCAATAGAGGTGCGATCAATAAATGTTTCTTCATCCAACAATGACATCAAGCGGATAAAATGAGAGGTTTTACCCTGATGTGGTGTCGCTGTAAGTAGCAAAATGTAAGGTGTGTTTCCTGTTAACTCTTTTCCTAGTTGAAATCGTGCCATTGTTTCTGAACTACCCGCTAATTTATGGGCCTCATCTATGATCACTAAATCCCAATCAGCAAAGATAAGACTATTGAATCGCTCTTGGTTGTATTCATTGATTTTTTCTTTTGTCCAGCCTCGTCGTTGACCCATTGGTTTAACTGAATCCATAGATACAATAATCTGATCAAAAATTCCCCATATATTTTTCTTGTCTTTTGTCGGAATTTTTAACTTTTTCAATGTCTTCAAATCTGGATCCTCATTATAGTAGATCCGTCGAAGCGCTTTAATATCGTCTGAAAATATCAAATGGAACTTCTCACTAAAATGTACCTGCATTTCGCTTACCCACTGATTGGTCAAGCCGGCAGGAGCAACAATCAAGATCCGTTTGATATGGCCTCGTAATTTTAGTTCTTTGATTATCAAGCCGGCTTCAATGGTCTTTCCCAATCCAACTTCATCTGCCAGCATTAATCGTAGACGGTCTGACGACATAGCCTTTTTAAGTGTATGTAGTTGGTGTGGTAACGGGATTAAGCTTCCCTCTAATGGCGCTAAGAGCAAATCTTTTGTTAACTCTGATTTAATCCTGGCAGCAGCAGTTATATATCTTACCTTACTAGCCGAATCAAGGCCAACCTTTTCAAGGGAGATGAGATCATCTTCTCCAGTAAATTTTTCAACTCTGTTTTCCGAGGTAATCCAAACATCATATACCTTCTGATCCCAAAGCGTATGTTCTTCCATCACTCGAACATAGGTGTTGTGACGTTTGGAATAGCACCATTGATTGCTTTGTTTAGAATCTTTATTCACTGATATGTTCGACCAACTTTAGTCACCCACCCTCGTAAGTGCATTGTCGTAATACATAAGTAGATCAGGGTCTTCTTGGATGATACTATTTTGTAACCGTTCCGCAACCACAATAATGGTTCTATAATCCCGTTCTGACCAACAGGTTTTAAATCCAACACGAATCGCTTCGGTTCTTGTGATTTTTATTTTTTCCCCACTTAAACCGGCCGTTGGTCTGTCACCGTTGCCCATTAAAGAGAGTTGCATTGTTTCTAACTGTGGTTTGTAATCTTTGGGCAGATAGGTCCAGAATTCTCTAAGGAGATGTTTCTCTCTGATCTTTTCTAAATCTTCAGCACGGACAATATCCGGTACATACCAACGATCTTTGTTATCTTTCAAATAATTCTGCTCAAGGATTGTCATCAATTCCGGCATTTTCTCGTGTTTTACCTGATGTAACTCTTGCAAGAATTCTGGATGGAGGTCTTGGTAGGTAGATGGATTCTTCTCCAAACGGTTTCGCAACCATTGGATAGCTGACTTTTCATCTACAACGAAAAGGGTCATTTGAACTACTTCAGACACTGTCATTCGTGTTTTTTCGTATTCTGCCAGCTGTTCTGGTAGAAAAAACATTCCATCTCGTTCAGGATAGCGGTCTCTTAAACCAATATAAAACTCCGATGCACTGATTGAAATTGAAATCCCTCGTTGCACATAAAAAGCTACCATTCGATCAAAAAGCAAGTAGTCTAATCTTTCTGTGATGATATCAATCTTACCATTTTGTAACACTGCTATGGGTAATTGTTTTAAATGTGACATAATAAAGTCCCACGCACCTTCTTCAGTTCCGGAATCAATCGTAAACTTTTCACTAAATTCTTCGGCTGGCTTATAACAAGATATTATTAGATCATTTTTTGCTGCTCCCGGTCTTATATCTGCTAATATTGTCGTCGATCCTTTGTCAAAAACATTAACTTGCGCAACTATAAAACCACTTTCACCGAGCGAGTTTTGTATTAAATTCCAAATACTCGCTTGAGTATTATGAAATTCAACTGTCATCCAATGACCAGGTTTTAATATGCGATGAAACTCTATAAAACAATTTTTCATTAACTCAGCATATTCAACAAACAATTTATCTTTTGTTTCATCTATTACTGCTTCAGACCCGTCGTTTGTCGTGACCTTCAACCAACCTTCAAGAATTAAATTCATTTCACTGTAAATGATATTAGAACCAAATGGAGGATCAGTATAGATATAATCTATTGAATTGTTTTTAATATTTTTAAGAGCCGTTGAAGATTGAGTACTGATAAATGTATTATTCAGGAGGTTTGCTTTCTTTAATTCTGCAGATTTTAATTTTTCTATTTTTCTACTTAAAGAATCATATATATTTTTTTCCATCCTAATAATAGGCATATATAGGTTCCCGGACATTCCACCTCCACCGCCGAAATATCCTTGACGTTCTGAAATAACTGTAAATATAGATGTTAAAGTAGAATAACATAAGTTTCTAACTTCAGTTTCTTTAATATGAGAAATACGATTCCATAAATCACTAAAAATTATTCTATTTCTTTTTGAAAGAAATTGTGAAATATCTGTTATAGATTTATTACCTAGTTGGGCTAGTTTTGCTGAATAACCATCTGGATCAATTGTATTATCTGGGTACCAATTAATAATTTCCGATTTTTCGATTATTTTTACTAATTCTAAATCATGATTATTTGGTGTTCTATTAATTCTATTTTTACCTTTACCCGCATTAATCCAAACAAGCTGTTTTTTCTTCCCTTCAGCAGTAATAATTCTTTCAACTGTTCTGACATTCAATTCTTTAGAACATTCAGGACAATTAAATATTTTTTTCGTTTCAACTTTATTTCCGTGGTGAATTACTCCATATTTAAAAAATGGAAATTCCATCGCACAATTCGGACAATTGAAAACATCTGACAATACGAAGTAATTAACACGTAAAGCTTGACTATCAGCAATAGTTGTATAATAATGATTATATCTATTCTTTGATTTTGCTATTATATTTTCTAGTAAAGATATTGCATATTCATAGTCATGGCTTGTATTGTTGATCCTAGAGATAAAAGTAGAAACAGGGCATAAATCAATTAATATTACATTTCTATTACATTCACGAGCAGCTACTCCAGTCATCCCTGATCCTGAAAACCCATCAAAAACTATATCATTTTCATCCGTATAGTGCTTAATCAGAGATTTTATAATTTCTGGAGGTACTTTTGTATGGTATGGGTGATATGAATATACTGGGTGCCTTGTTGAAGTTTTCAAATCGCCCGTATATGGAGTTTTATTATATTCCTTGGAACAATCATTATCTATCGTTTCTATCCAATCTTCTATAAATAGATTTGGACAGGCTGTATAATATGGTGGGTCAGAAAGTGCCAGGATATCTTCATCCTCTCCATTAGGAAAACCCTCAATTTCACGAAACTCCGGTTCTTTAAGTTTCTCTCTTAACAGATTTGTAAAATATTCCAGGCGTTGCTCATCATTTTCAAAGTTCATCCCTAGACAGGTGACAGGTCCCTGGTTTTTCTTTTCGGGTTTTAACATTGTTTCCTGCTTTGATTTAGTCATATAACAATACTCCGATTAATCAATAATACTTTCGTCTTTCACCATTACTACCACGCGTACTTGGCTCTTTTCTTTACCCCTACTTAGTTTATCCAAAAAAGCATTTATTCTCTCCTTGAATTCATCCAGAGTCAATGGAATACCATTGCCAAGTATCTCCACCAATTCTTTGGCGGCTATAAACGCTTTCTCCAATCCTTGAAGAATTAATTTCATTGTGACAATTAGCTCATCCTGTGTTTTAGGATTATATTGTTTAGTCTTAATGAATGTCTCTACTAATTCTTTCTGCAATGGTTTTAGCAATTCGAAATTCTTTTTGACTGTGGGATCCTGTGTCAGATTATCAATGAGCATTGTCGTCCAGCCATCCAACAGGCTTTGCAATTCATCATTCAACTCATCCATCAATGACAAAGTTATAACTCTCCCTTTTTGTTCTACGGCTGGATGGAATCCACATTGTTTACAAACCGATGTAGCTGCTAGTTCCGATTTAGAAACATTCCAACAGGATTTCAACCTAACAACTTTAGACTGGAAATTTGTCAGGGCAGAAAGAGGTAGCAGATCAATCATGCTCAGATTTCGGAGAATTGATAATCGTTCATCGGTGACTAACTTCTTTTTCAGCTCATCATCATGTGTACCCAGCCGATGTTGTTTGTGCTCTTTAAGATAAATCTCAATGTATTCATTTTTTAATCCGAGAAGATGTTTCTTTACAGTATTCTTCGAGTCACCTGCTTTCAGATCAGCAATGATGTTGGGTTGCATTTTTTTAACTTTTTTTACCCAATCATGATCCTGAGGTAATACCTGCTGGGCAGTGGTTAAATAGTTGCCGATCTCCATCACATTTTTTGCTTGTTTTTCTAATTCTTTAATCTCACTTAGCAAATCAATTTTGGATTTGATGGTGGCAATATCCGAAGATGAGTATCTAAAGTTTTTCAATTTTCCAATTCTGTTATAGATCTGAATCCCCTCGAAAAATTCCTTTAACTCGTTCAAATCTTTATCGTACTGGTCAATGTCGCTTTCGTTGAGCAGATTTGTCCCCCAACAATGGATTCCAGTTCTTACAATCTGGAGTAGTTCCACCGTCTCATTTGTGAGATTATTTGCTGCATTGATCATTGCTTGGATACCGTGTTTTTCTAATACAGTGCGATCGGTTACATTGCCTTTTGGTAAACCCAGTAATTCAAATAGTTCTTGAAGTATTCCCACATGCAGATCTTTTGGTGATTCCAAATGTTTAAAATCAATCAAAGATTTAATTGGTGTGTTTGCCAACTTTACAAGATCAGCTGAATTGAATTTCTCACCGGGGATAGCTAGTATAATATCGCCATGATGCACTAGTGCTGTAAGAATAACAATCAACCATTCAGGTTCGAGTCGGAACTGTTTCGTATATTCTACGCCACCAAAAAACTCAATCAATTCAGAACGGTTAATTACTTGCCCCTGTCCTTTTTTATCCTTGATTCCCAGAATCCATTTTGAATATTTTGAATGTACCGGTCTTAATGATTCTCCATCAAGAAGTCCAAAAGCATCTAAAATGGCTCGGGCATTTTTTGTTTTTGCCATGTTAGAAATCCATTTCAAGCTATCTTGGGCGTAGACTGAAATGTTTTCTGCCGTGACAGAACTACCTAATCCCTTAAATTTTGGATAATCTGGACTGATCTCCTTGAAATAAGGGGATAGTGATACGGATCCCACAACATTAATCAGTTCGCGAATTGTAGCGTGAGGAGGTGTTTTCCCTTTAGCTATATCAATTAAAGGTTTGGTCACTCCCTTATACGTCACTTCAATAGCTGTTGTAAAGTTATTATCGAGCCACTCTGACAAATGATCTCTCAGATAATCCGACGCTTTTTTCTCGTAGGTATCCCTAACAGCCCGCGTAGCTGATTGCGCCAGTTCTTTGGCTCCAGCGTAAAGCTGTATGAATTTAACAAATTCATCATCCTTCTTCTTCAATCGGAAATAAATCTCATCAGGTCTTTGATTATCCTTGAAATCTGGTTCATTAAAAGGTTGTAATAAATAAAGGAAAAAATCTCTTGGGGGATGAGCTGTTGATCTATCATTTGGAGACCCGAAAAATAAATACCCAAGTCGATTGATCTTATGATCTTCCCACGGGACTTCATGCTGCCAAATTTTGAATCCTCTTACGTATGTATTTGTATCATAACATTCAGCTTTAATTTTCAACAATTCAAAATAATATCTATCGAACTGGTCTTTGGATAAAGTAGAGGCTTTCTGTTTAATCTTCTCATCATAATCAATATCCTTTTTCAGGTCCAAGTAATACTGACCGTTCTCTGTATTATAAGATATGAATTGCCCACTTACAGTTTTCATTATTTCATTCAAAACCGATTCAACAGTTGTTTGGAGAAATTCCGAATCCATTTCAGGAATTTTCATAAAGAGGAATAGATCATCCCGGAGTTCAGATGACGATAGACCCATTGGTGCATAAATATCGTCGGACGTTAAACGATGAACTGATAGCGCTGCGATGATCCGCATCGCCATTGGCTTATATTGAGGTTTGTCAAAAGCGTGGTGCAGTCGATCCAATAATACTTTAGATTTATCCATAACCTCCTTTATATCCGGGTTCGATCGTAATGCTGGATTTTCGGAGATATATTGCCAGTAACTATCATAGGCGATGATACCAGGTTCTGTAGTTGGGATATCACTATTGATGACCTTTCGGATTTCGCTGCTGATTGTTTTTAACACTTCTCTTTTTTCAGCGATAAACACACTCTCGAAGGTCTCCAAGTATGCAGGATGAATTGGGTACAGATTGATAAACTCATCCATCTTTTCATTCAGGCTTTCAAACAATGGTGTATATGGTTGTAGTTGCTTTTTAATCTTTGCTTTCTGTTCATCGGTCTTTTTCAATAGTCTTTCAGATACTACAAAAGCGATATCTTCTCGGACAATTCGGATTTGTTCAAAACGATCTTTTACACGATGTAATTGATGAGCAACAAATTGAAATGATGGATTATCGAAAAGCATCTCCTGTAATCCGGCGATAAACCGAAAACGAGTGTTCTTACAAACTTCGCCCACCTCCCGCAAAAAGGTGAGATCAAGGATCATTGCTTGTTCATCACGCCTGCGCAAATAATCAAGTAATTCATCTAAAATGAAAAGAAGACCTTTCTCAGGAAATTTCTCATTGAAAAGTCCCATGACTTCCTGAATTGGTTCTTTAAATGTTCTTAACTGATCAGACGGTGGGAATTCATAATCAATGCCCCACTTTGCCATTTCCTCTTCTATAAGACCCGTAACAAATTGAGATAAGGGCATTGTGGTTGCACCTAATTCTGAGCGAATGACTTTGAATTTTCCGCTAATATCTGAAGATGATTCCATTACAATATCACTATTGAGTTTTTTCCCAACAGAGGGATATTCAGCTAAAGCTGAAATCACAGACATTAAGTGAGACTTACCAGTCCCATAATTTCCGATAATTAATACACCTTTATTATCTGCAGGATTGTTGAACTGCAATTGAGGAATGACAATTTCCGTAAGCTGATCAGCCATCCGATCGGAAATGACATAGGTTGACACTAACTCTTGGGCTTTTGTTTCTACAGCAGAATCTGTAAGCTGAATAATAGATTCAATCGCTTCAAACTTGACAATATCTTTATACTTCATTACTGCTCCTCTATTTGATGGAAATGACCCTGCCAGAGATATTTGGATAACTCTTGTATTCAGGATGAACCGGTTTGGCATAAGACAATATTTTGCTACTAAACTCACCTGGCCAATTCACGATCATAGTCACTGGTTTGCTATTGCTTTCAATAAAATATAATGGATCAATGGAGATTAATGGATCGAACAGTATTTCAATGCGATCCAATAGAATTATATTTTTATTAGAATTGTTAATAATATCTTCAAGGTACCGATTGGCTTTAAATGGAATTTTCTTTTTAGGAATATCTAATAATCTTCTACTTAACTCAAGATTAATGTTGATATAAGATGCATTCAATTGTTCAGCTATATGCATAAAATCTGGTTGGTGCTTATTCTTACATACAATAACATACTTTTCGCGAACATCAGATGAGTTCATATCTGCAATAAGTTCAGAGATTGCAGATATAATTTTATTTTTAATGGCGTGAATTTCCACTTTTAATATTGACTGTTTCTTTTCGTCGATCTTTCGTCTGCTCCTCCAGATCGAACCCAATCATCTACTTCCTCTTTACGGAATTTCCATAATCGTCCGACTTTATGTGCAGGCATATTTTTCTCATTTACCCATTTATAAACTGTATCCCGCTTGATACCAATATGGACCGCAATTTCATCAACAGAGTACCAACGGTCTATTATCATGAGGTCTCCTTTTTGGAAAATAATATTTTAATAAAAGTGACGGGTGAAAAATTATATAATGTCATCTAATTATAAGCGTATTTACTATGGCAAAATATACTATTATTGACAATGTCAGACCAATTCTAATCTGATTGGACGGGATATAACCGAGTGTAATAGGAATTGGATCTTATTTTCACATATTAATAAATACGTTTGAATAGCGATTAATCGATAATATTGATCGATGGAAAATAATATTGGATAAATTACTAATGAATAAAATAGTCAAACAAAAAACTGCAATAAAATTGATGTTTATTTCCGGAGCCTTAAAGAAAGTCTGGATACTTCATCTTCAACAGGAAAACTGATCTTTCATATCTTTGGTGCCCTGGCTGAATTTGAGAGGGATATTATTCGTGAGAGAACCATGGCTGGATTAAAGGCTGCAAGAGCTCGTGGAAGGATTGGTGGAAGACCTAAAATCATGGATGAGAAAAAGATTAAATTAGCACACACGCTAATGGCAGATAAATCCAGACCTGTAAATGAAATCTGTGAGATCCTTGGGGTGTCGAAAGCAACATTATATCGACACTTAAAGGAGTAGGCATTTTGTCTACTCCTTTAGGTCAAAGTTGGACAAATTTAGCAATCAGAAAATGGAAAGATAGGAGAACGCAAAATGATTGGATCGATAATTGGTGACATTATTGGATCTATCTGGGAAGGAAAACAGGCAAGTTCAAAGGATGTAGACCTTTTCACCGAATACAATATTTTTACAGATGACACTGTCATGACACTAGCAGTAGCAGAAGCCATCCTTAAAAAAACAGATTATCAGACAGAGATGATCAAATACTATAATAAATATCCCGACGCTGGATATGGGTATCTATTTAATGAGTGGGCCAAATCAAAAAACCCTCAACCTTATAAGAGCTATGGAAATGGTTCCGCTATGCGGGTGAGCCCGATTGGGTTTGCATTTGATGATATTAATTCTGTTCTTAATGAGGCGAGGAAAAGTGCTGAAATTACTCATAATTCTCCTGATGGCATTGCAGGGGCTAAGGCAATCGCATTAGCCATATTTATGGCGCGAGAGGGTAATAGCAAAGAAAAAATACGAACAAAAGTAGGTAGCCGCTTCCGATTTGATATCAGAAATAGCGTTGAAGAATTGAAGATATTTAATGAAGAAAACTGGGCTTTCAATGGATCAAGTATAGAAGAGTCCGTTCCAGTTGCACTACTATGTTTCTTAGACGGGACTGATTACGAAGATACAATCAGGAATGCGTTATATCTGGGGGGAGACACTGACACCATTGCTTGTATGGCAGGTGGGATTGCCCAGGCATTTTATAGAGAGATTCCCGACTGGATTATTAAGGAATCACGAAATCGGTTGAATAAGGACCAATTGGAAATTGTTGATGATTTTAATCAAAGATACAGGATTGATTACCTATGATTAGAGTCTTCGGACTCTTTTTCTAAATTAAACTTTGTACTCGATTCAAACTGGTTATAGATCAATCTTATTAAGAAAACCATTCACTTGTTCTTGGAATTTTAAACTGAATCCCAACAAATCTTCCTTTATCATCATACCATTATTTAGCATAGTTATAGTAGTCGAGAGTAAGAGACTGCGTGGTGGATATCTATTACAACACTGTAGCTCCCAATCAATCCCATCAGACACTTCCCGAGATTTCCTGAATCTCTCAATCGGTGTTTTTTCAGAGTCAGTTAAAATCTGAATTATTTCGTTGTTCTTTGTTTCCAAGAAATGATTCTGCAATTCTGGAAACACTTTTTTAAAGTATTTCCAATCAGCTTCAGTAGGTTCATCATTCGGGTCCCGACTTGCATCAAATTTTGCTGTTTCTTCTAAATATCTGCGTAGTGCGTCAGCAGATGATTTATCTTTTTTATTTTTCATAGGGTTCGACTCCTTTCCGATTAAAATTGAAAGATATTAAAGTATTTCAAAATATATAGTTATTTACTCAATCCCAAAATGTTTGAAACTACTTCTGCTTCCCATATATCATCTTCATCTGTCGAAACTGATTTTTCTTTAACAATCTGAATCCATTTAGGATTTTTGAAAATAAGCTTTATTTTATCTAATAATTCATTCCTCAATTTTTCAGGCCACCACTCTTCAATCATATTAGACGAACTGACTGCCCCCCCAGTTAGAAAACTAAAAATTTTAGCAAGAATAATTATTTGTCGCAGCTTAAAGGCTCTATTCGACATCAAATTTATATATAGTCTGAAGACTTCAGGTCCATCTTCATAATCATTAATATCAATTGGTCCTCCAAGTACTAGGGCTTCGATGAGCTCTCCAGCTACAAGCAATAGTTCTGAATCAATATTTTCTTTACACAAATCAGTTTTTAAATTCCCAATACTGGCACATAAGAATGCATGATATGGAATCATGTTTCCGCTAATAAATCCTTTCCTTAGAATCCAATTTTTTATCTCTGGATTCTCTGTTGGTGTTAAATAAAATATAGTATGAATTCGTCCCCATCCAGATACTAATTTGGATAATTTCCATAGTTCTCTTTCTACATACTTGAACTTAGAACAAATTGCATATCCAACGTAAAGCGTAAAATCATCATACTTACCGAGGGTAAATAATTTTCTATTTAATTCTTGTTCGATATCTTCATCGTCATCTATAATTATTGCAAGCAGAGAAATACCTAGTTTTACTGAACTAGTTGAAGGGCTTTCAAATGCTAGCCATTTAGCAAAATCATATAAGTATAGATCCACTTTTATATCATGTTCCATTAAACTATCCATAATAAAAACGAAGATGGAGCCCAAAGTAATATTTTGTATATAATTGTATAGCTCAACCTTTGTGGAGATTGAATTTGTTTCTGATATATTTATCAACAAATCTACTAGCTTACTTACATTCTTATTATTACTATCCTCCTCTCCAAAGTGAAATACCATACCATCAGAAAACCCATGCTCTAACCGGGGGGTTCCTTCTTTATAAGTTTTTTCATCACATGGGAGGTGGTTCAATTGCAACCTTCCATCTTCATCAATATTAGATTTAACATGTTCAAAAATTGAAGGTAGGTTGCTCCAAGGTAGATCAATTTCGGGAATTTCATTTTGAGAAGCTTTATTTTCAATATTATTCATAGATATCTCCGATTAATTCTTCTTTATTGTGGATTTAACATAATCCATTTCTTCGCATTAGAGCTTCAGGATCAGGTTTACGACCTCTGAATTTCACATATAATTCCATAGGATGCGCAGTATTGCCTTTTGATAAAATATTCTCTCTGAAAGATTGAGCAACTTCTTTATTGAATATACCCTTTTCTTTGAATAATTCAAATGCGTCCGCATCAAGGACTTCTGCCCAACGGTAACTATAATAACCGGCAGAGTAGCCTCCTGCAAATATATGTGAGAACTTACACGACAAACTTGATGATTCCGTTCTCGGGACCATGAGAGTATGACCAATTGAGTCACTTTCATACTGATATACATCATTTATATTTTCGGGATTTGATGCATACCATGCAAGATCAAGTAACTCCCAGGTTAGGACATTGATGGATTTCTTTCCAGCAAAAAATGTTTTAGACTTTAACACCTTGTCAATTAAATCTTGAGGTATCCTTTCACCTGTTTCATAATGATAGGCATATAAATCCAATACTTCAGGTTCCAATACAAAGTTCTCCATTAATTGCGAGGGAAGTTCAACAAAATCCCAATATACGTTTGTTCCTGATAATGATGCATATGTACATTGTGATAACAACCGGTGGAGGGCATGTCCAAATTCGTGAAACAGAGTCTCAACTCCTCTCAAATTCAACAAGGATGGATGATTTTCTGTTGGTGGTGATAAATTAGTCGCAATACATACTACAGGTCTTTTCATCTCACCATCTATTAGTCCTTGTGACTGCAATGTATTCATCCAACCACCTGCTTTTTTTGTTTCTCGCGGGAATAAATCAAGCCACAGTTGTCCAAGATATCCTCGATTATTATCAAATACTACATAAGATCGAATATCTGAGTGTGGCATTGGTATGTCATAAACTCTTTCAATGGATATGTCATATAGCTTTGAACCAAGTTCAAATATACCTTTAACTACATTCTCCATTTCAAAATACGGTTTGAGTTCTTCTGATTTAAATCCAAATATTTTGCTTTTGAGTTTATCAGTATAGTATTGAGTATCCCATCCATATAGATTTCGAAGACCATCCATTTGATCAGAAAAATCCCTCAACATCTCCATATCTTCATCGGCCTTTGGTTTGCTGATTTTATAAAATTCATCAAGAAAACTTTTTACATTGTCAACGTTTTCTGCCATTCTATCCTGTAGTTTAAAACTAGCATAGTTTTTATGTCCTAGTAGATTTGCCATCCTATGTGATAGTTTTGCTTTCGTTAGAATGATATCTTGATTATCAAATTTATCATTGAACGATCTGCTGGTTAGTTTTCTAAATACTTTTTCTCTCAATTTTCTATTTGTTGAGTAAGTTAGAATCGGAACCGTAAAAGGTTGTTGAAGTAGGATTAGCCAGCCAGTGTTTTGTCCTTTATCAATTGCAGTCTTGGCCATAAGGGCTTTTGACACTTCAGGAATACCAGCTAGTTCAGATTCATTTGTGATATGTAATTCAAAAGCATTGGTGGAGTCTAGTAGATTTTTTGAAAATTGATCGCTCAACTGAGACAATTCTATTTTAATAGATTTTAGTTCCTCTTGCTTTTCATCACAAAGGTTTGCACCATTCTTGATATACCATTCAAATCTATCTTCGACCAATCGAATCTGTTCTTTATTTAGACCCAGTTCATTTCTATTATTATAAACTACTGACACTTTATCAAATAATTTCTTGCTTGTAAGAATGTTATGTTCATATTCAGCAAGCTTTGGATTGATCAGATTTGCCATATCCTTAAGTTCAGAAGTGGATTCATGGCTTATTAAAAATCTAAATATTTTAGTGATTCTATCCAGTAAAGGGCCTTTACATTCTAGGGCTAGTATCGTGTTATCAAATGATGGATCCGCTGAATTATTTGATATGGAAGATATATCTTTTTTTGCTTTATCAATTGCATATTCAAATGCAGGTTCAAAATGTATTGGCTGAATCAGATCAAACGAAACAGCATTGTATTTTAATTTGGGTGATTGAATCAGTGGATTTATTTTGTCCATAATTATAGATGACTTCAGTAATTTTCTATAAGGATACTGGAGATTTATTACAATAGGAGTATATCATATACTCTAAAATTATTTCTCCATTTCGTATGAAGAAATTACGTGGATTAGGCGGATGGATTGAAGTAGAAAATGTTAATGGCCTGATTCCAATAAAATTGTCTACACATTAATGTATCCTGAATACATTATGCCAGTTCCAATTCTTGTGAGAAATGGTTTACTTGATACTGTCTAGTAAAATCCTTTGTATTTTAGATCATTGCTCCATTATCATACTGATAATTATCACTATATCCAAAACATCTACCACTGTATCAAAATTAACATCTGC